>RHMF01000670.1_pt1 | contig 14915 bp, 11 predicted proteins | sample 5365151 | NCBI WGS metagenome assembly RHMF01 (sample SAMN10266501, study PRJNA497801) | feces metagenome | isolation source: feces | host: Bos taurus | place: China: Prairie of Fairy Mountain | collected 2017-08-14 | reverse complement strand
TACCGTGTGTCTGGTATTCGTATTTTTTCATAATTCGTTTTATTTGATATATTGTATTTTGTCTGCGTTTCGTGGCTTTGCTTCCGGCTTTTCGTCGGGATATCCTATCGCAAGGATGTAGAGCAACTCATAGCCTTCGCTGAAGTTCAGGCGATCGATATAAGGCTTGCATTGCTCATTGCTCTTCAGGAACCTTACTGGCCCACCGAGACAGCATGTCCCCAGTCCCATCGCCTGCGCCGCCAACATCATGTTCTCTGCCAGCATACCGGCATCCAACTCGCCGCTACCCTTAGGAGTCGCCACACAGATGATATTAGGAGCATTGCGAAACATGTTCTTGAAGTTCGGGTCACGCTTCACCTGATCAGCGTTCTCCTTCTTGAAGATTTCAGTCAGCTCAGTGATGAATGCCTGATCCTCCACCACGCGTACCTCCCATGGTTGGCGGTTCATGCCGCTGGGAGCATTGATGCCACACGTGGCAACTTGCACCAGCTTTTCATGTTCCACCGGGCGGTCCTGGTATTTTCGTACGGAGCGCCGCTCCATAATGGTGCTGATAGCGGAGTTGTTGAGATCCTCTGCTCCCTCTGCGGTAGAGAGCGCCTGCCCCTTTGTCCATGCACCAACCACTTCGCCGATGTATTCGGTGTGTACTCCTGCGGGAAAGTTGGAATACATTCTGCGGGGAACATCATCACAGAAGTATTTGCTGTCAAAGGGTGCAGCATACATCTTGCGACACTCTATGACCATTGTGGCCTCGGTGTAGTATGGTGTGCCATTCTTGGTGTATGCGGTATGGAGTCCGAGTGCAGCAGCCTTGTCGCCGTCACGTCCGGAGTTTTTGCCCATATATGTGAGCACTTTGCTCTGCTCTACATCGAATGTCATTACTGTGAAATAGTCCGATGTGTCCATAAACTGCTTCGTGTAGCGCTTCTCTGCCACATATACTGTCATGGCTGTGCGTCCCCAGAGTGTGCCAATGCCGCCCCAGCCTATGGTCATAGCATTGCTCTTATTCTTGTCTTTGTCCCCTGCACAAAGCAGTTGTGCATCGCGAAACCACTGGAAACCATTGTCGGCAAACCCTTCGCGCACATCAAACTTAGCGAAGCCGTTCTCCTCCTGTGCCATGATGCTTAGAGGCATACAGAATATCACCGCGGCGATTATCAGTTTAATAGTCTTTCTCATATCTGTTATTACTTGTGTTGTTAGCTGTATGCAAAGTTATGAATTTTGTTTTAATTTTCCGTCGCTTGTACGGCTCCGAACGCTATTATTTATGTAAAATTAGCAAAAACAGTGTGCTATTCCCCTGAAAATGCTTACCTTTGGCTCCGCTGAAGATACTTCGCCTTGGATATGCAAGAGAAAAACAAGTTTTTTCTCTTGCATATCTCAAGACTTAATCGTATCTTTGCTCCATATTTCATAGATCTCAAATATCAAGCTGGTGACAATCTGATGGCGTGGAAGAAGATATATCGATGCTCCGCTTGCGGATGTGAGGCTGAGGCCTACGAAGGGCGCGGACTGTTCAGACAGGAGATTCATGCCGTGACGTGTCCTGACTGCAAGCGCATAGGCAACATTACCGTGGGTGGAATCATTGGAGATGTGGCACCATCATTCCGTAGCGATGTCGGCCGCCTGTGTCCGCATTGCGGCAGCGATGATATCCGACTGTGGGATAAGCACACCTGCCCTCATTGTCACGGTACGATGAAAGAGACCGGCGAACAGGAATTCTGGACTTAAATACAGGGGCTCCCGTCCCTCCAAACCAATATACTATCCTATGGCTATTCAACACTTCATGACAGGGCTTGCATGTCTGCCCCCTATAGAGATGCGTGTTACGGAACTGACTCTTCAGCGTTGTCGTGCTCAGGTACAGCAACGCCCCATAGATGCTCATAAGGGCACTATGGGGCATGCCCTGCTTGTGGCGGGCTCGCCAGGCATGGCCGGAGCAGCTGTACTCGCCTCGCGTGCCTGTATGAGGAGTGGGGTGGGGAAGTGCTCCGTCTGCACCCCGAGGAGTAATAACGACATCCTGCAGATCAGTGTGCCTGAGGTGATAGTGGCAGCCTATGATAGTTTGGGCGACAATGTGCCCAATGGAACATACTCTGGCAAGGGAAATAGCCCGTCGTCTGAAGGCTGGGAACTTGACCTTGGGGCGTATGATGCCGTCGGTATCGGTCCGGGCCTCGGCCAAAGCAAGACTTCGGAGCATGTGTTAAAGATGGTGCTGAGCAACGTCAAGAGTCCTGTTGTCGTCGATGCAGATGCGATAAACCTAATAGGCAAGGGTGTGGTGCCAATAGAAAAGTTGCCGCAGGGGATGATATTTACCCCCCATAAGAAGGAGTTTGAACGCCTATGCGGAGCATTCAGGAGGGATAATACGTGCGAAGAAACGCAGGGTACGGTGGCGGGGATATCGAGTGGTACTTCGCGCACCGTCGCATTCCCGATGGATGACGTAACGCGTGCAATGGCTTTAGCTATGGATCTGAAGGGCTATGTGCTGCTGAAGGGCCATCGTAGTGCGCTTTGTTGTCATGATGGCGAGCTGATATACAATTCTACAGGCAATGCCGGTATGGCGACGGCGGGCAGCGGCGATGTGCTGACAGGCATCATTACCGGACTGCTGGCGCGTGGATATGAGCCTAAGGTAGCGGCAATGATGGGAATGTACCTGCACGGATTGGCCGGTGATATGGCTGCCGAAGAGGTGGGGCAGGAGTGCCTCATTGCAAGCGATATCATCAAATGGTTGCCTAAAGCGATGGGAAAAGTCTATGGAGCCTGATTTTACACTTTGCTCATTTTTTTGTTAAAAAAGTGACAAAAGTGTTTTTCGAACTTTCAAAATCAGCGCGAATTTGGGAGCGAGGTCGCCCTCGCCCGCAAATAACGCACGAGAGATTGGGAATGTATAAGGCCCTGTGTGTCAGGCATTTGGCTTCTCTGGTGCCAAAAACAGCACGATAAGACCCTTAAAATAAGCACAAAAAAAGAGGTAAAAGACCTGCTTTTACCTCCTCTTAGGCCTGCTTTCACTCAGTAAAAGGCCTGCTTTCACTCAGTAAAAGACCTACTATTGCGACGTAAAAGACCTACTTTCACTCGGTAAAAGACCTACTTTTACCTGTTTGAGGATCTGCCGCATGTCGCTGACCGCGCTATTTTTCATTTTTTCATAGGGAGTTTCCAAAATCACTTTTGCTCATTTTTTTGTTAAAAAAGTGACACTTTGAAAAATCGTCCTGCTGCTTTTTACTTCTTGATTTTTGCCAGCGCGTCTTTTGCTGCCTGGTTATTCGGGTCGTGGTTCAGTATGCGTTGCCACCACATGCGAGCCGAACCGACATCGTGCTGCTGGAAGTAATAATAGGATCCCATGTACTGGCAGGCCTCCGTTATCATGGCTTTCTCCTGCTCGTTGCGGTTTTGGCGGTTGATGAGCAGTTTGTATAGCTTTTCATAATATGGGAAAGCTAAGGCCTGTGAGTTGTCTCTGTCAAGATATGAGTAAGTGTATCTCGCATGAACGTAGAGCACGTAGTGCATGTTCTCCCACTGCGGATATTTCTGCTCTATGGTGGTGTAAAGGCTGAAGAGATTATCCAGCGCTCCCTTGAGTCCCGGCGTTGTGTTGCCTGGAGCCGTGTCGGTGCTGTCTGGAGTTTCGCTCAGCGCCTGCACTTGTTCGCGATAAATCTGTGAGAGAGCATAGAGTTGGTATGCCGGATCATCGCTGCTGGGGTATGCTTCGATGTATTTTTTGTAGATATAGGCTGCATCATCATACTTACCCTCAGACTTGAGACGGTTCACGTCACGGTTCACTATCTTTGTCACCTGTCCCTTCATCTGCGGAGCAAAATAGTCATCCTTCAGCGTGTTGATCATCGCAAACTGCTCAAAGGCTTTGTCGGTCTTGTTCAGAGCCATATATGCTGAACCGGCAGTAAGATAGTCTATGGAGTTGATGGAGTCGGCCGGTGCATCTCGGAGGTAGTCTAACTCATACTTCAGAGCCTCTGCGTAGGCACCGGTTCTTGCGCTGCTCCATGCATATAGTCGGCTGAAACCCTTGTTGTCGGGGAATCGCTCCATACCCACCTGTGCTACCTCGAGGGCGCGTTTGTCGTTGTTGCTCCAATAGCAGTTCTGCAGGTATGAGGCCAGCTGGTTCATGGTGAGCGACTGCACATCGGTATTCTCTAATGCGGCAGCAGCAGCCTGGTCATCACCTTTTTTATTATACAGGGCTGCAATCTCAACGTCAACATTATATAGTGGCACCGCGGCACGCAGTTGCTCAAGCATGGAAAGGGCTTTGTTCATGTCCTTACGTGCCATGACGTTGGCGTACATTACGTAGGCCTCGGGCTTGGCCGGCTGTGCCTGAATGGCCTTTTCATACCAATAGCAGGCAGAGTCCACATTCCATTCGCCATAGAGCTCGCCATAGAGCATGTAGGCTTTGGCGTAGGTCTCGTCTATTGCAATAGCCTTATTGAGGTACTGCCGTGTACGTCCGCGCTCGTTGTTGCGGTAATATGCCCGTGCCAGGGCCGTCTGCATCGGGGCACTCTTGCTGAAACGGTTGGATATCTCAACGGCTATCGTATCGGCATTGAGTGAGTGCTTGTGTATGAGCATGGCCATAGCCGAGGCCACGGCATCGGGGTCTTGGGGCTCATTCTTCTTGCTATTGACAGCCATCGCTGTATAGCTTATGACGAGTGATATGAGAAGAAGAAGGTGTTTCAAATTGAGAACTGAAAATTGAGAATTATGATTACTGGAGTGCCTCATGCGCCAGCCAAATTGTACATGATATTATCTTTTGGCGCGTTTTGCCTCTTGCTTGGCTTGCTGCTTCTCGAGGGCTTCTATCTGTTTCTGCTTCCATCGCGCATCTTTCTCGCGCTGATGGCGGCGTTTCACTTCCTGATTTCGGCTCAGTTTGCCTATCTTGTATTGCACACCCAGGCTGACTGTCTGTATCATCTTGAAGTTACCGAAGCCTATGGTGCGGAAGCCGTCATAGTTAGGATAATTGTACAACATGTATATGGTGGGCGTGAAGGTGGCAGAGATACCATTCCAGATGTGGTAGCTGACTTTGAAGCCGAGGTTGCCGCCATATGAGAAATTCTGCTCGTAGTCATCCTTTGAAAGGTGCCATTCACCCATTGTCGGCAGACGTCGATATACCACGCGGTCGCTATCATCCTTCTTTACAGGCAAGCAGAATGATGGGCCGATGAATCCCTCCACCTCTAAGCGACGTCCCACGAGACGTCCGGCAAGCAGATTGGTGAGGCTAATCTGATAATCGGGCGACGCGACGAGGTAGGTCGTCTTGGAACGTATGAGGACAGGTGGCTCTGGCATGATGCTCTTGTTGGTGCTGACAAAGTCGGCCATCAGACGTACGCTATGCAGATGGTTGAAGCGATATTCCAACCATGGGCGCAGGCTGTAGTGCATGATGCCCTTGCGGCTGAACCATTCACGCTCCTTTTGCAGTATGAGCGCGCCGGCATCGAAGCCTATGCGGAAGCCGCGGATGTTGCGGTAAGTGTAGTTCTGGGTATCATCCATCTCTGATGGATTCTTGTATTTCTGCGAGCGGATGAGCATCGTTATGCCGGCACTGATGCTGAAGGTGTTGTCTCCCATGAAGTCATAGGTGTCGGAACCCGGTTCGTGCCATCGATATACGTTACGACTATAGCGTGGCTCAATGAACACCTGCATATTGTCGGTGACGCCAGCCCACAAATGAACACCCACGTTATATGCCTCGCTGCGTATGTTGGATACACCGTCGTATGTGTGCTTTCGCAGCAGACCTATGCCATATCCGAGGGTGAGGTAGGCTCCATAGGGAGCGTTCCATTTGAAGTTTCTGAAGAATCCAAGAGGGTTGACAAGAGCCTCTACGTTGGCGTTGATATAGTTGTTGCTGAAGTTGTAGGTGGAAACAGTTGTCTCACCGTGTTCTTCTTCCAGCCATTTCGTAGAGCGTGAGGTGGCCATAAGGCGGAAACCTATAACGGGTGAGAGCCAACGGCCAACGGCAACAGATGTCTGATTGCCCATCGTCTTGGTGAAGTCGAGGTAGTCGGAAGAGGTCATTGCCATACCCATGGAGTACTCAATGAACCATGGTGTGCGCCACTTCTCAAGGGTATATGCATTGACCATGCGGTCATCAGCCAGTCGTGACTGCAGGATTTTCAGTCTTGCCTCATCGGAGAGATTATCATCCAGGAAGAAAGAGTAGTTGAGGTTGAGGCCGTAGAAGATGTCGTATCGCCTCCAGTTGCGTGAGCCGGAGAGGTCTATCTTGTCTGTTGCCAGCCCGATGTATGGCTCTATGTTGATGGTGCCGAGTGGACCGGTGTAGCATTTGAACTGTAATCCTGCATGAACCTCTGGTGCAATTCCGTGGTTATCGGAGGTGAGATGAGAGAAGCTGAGCCCTGCACCTGCCATGAGAGAGACCTCAACGGGGCGTGCGGGATTGTAGCCATGGAAATGGGTTGAGAGGTTGTAGAGATAGTCTAACTTGGCTGTGATGCGACTGAGGTATGAATTGTCGGTCTTCTCATATCCCCATCCATATCCCAGTCCAAGCCTGAGACCATTGGTGCGGTTGAGTTGTTTGCCCACGTAGAGGCTGATATTTGAAAGGAACCGATACTGGTAGTCATCTACGCGTGGCACAAATTTCTCTATGCCGAGACTGCCTCCCACGTAGATGTGCTCGTACCATGCTTTGGCGAAAGAGTGGTGTGTAGGGGTGTAGGTGTCTTTGATGACGTAGTCTTGCAGGTTAAGGGCTTTCTTCTCTTTGGCCATATTGCGGCGGGACATCTGGGTGGTGTCACGCATAGCCTGCAGGTCCTCTTCGTCAATGGTGTCATTGAGCAGCATATAGTCAGTCACTCCACCTGGTAGAGGTGCAGCAACAACATTGCATTCCAAAAGAAATGCAAGGGCTATGAGTAATATGTATCTAACTGCCAAAATCCTTATAATTTAATCTTCTTCACCACTGATGTTCATCAGATCGTCCTCGTCAGCAGCCGTCTGTGGGTCAACTGTCACGCGTTCGTAGAACATCTCGCGGTAACGCTGTTTGTCTTTGTTGCGATATTTGTACTTCTCGCGAAGCTGGTCGGAGATTTGTCCGTCAAAGAAATAGAGCCACTTGTATGTGGGTTCCAGCTCGATGGCACGGTTGAAGTAGCAGAGATACTCGGGTATGTATCCCTTTCTGTTGCTATCTTCCAGCATCTCTTCCTCCTTGTCGGCCTCAAGGATACCCCTCAGATACCATTTCTTTGGGTTGTTATCATTCATCGCGGCCACAAGATTCCGGTTCACCTCTTCAGGCACATTGAGCAAATCGCGTGCTTCGGTAAAGATGACCGCCTTGTTGTCTGGAGCGCAGGAGATGACATAGTTCATGGCATCCTCCACCTCTTTCTCCTCTGCCGGGTTGAGCTGGTGGGTGGCATACTTAATGAACCCTTCCTTGAAGGTGATGTATCTGCGCAGGCGTTCCACCTTAGGGTCATCGTCATGGCCAAACCAGTAGTTGCAATAGCTCAAAGCACTGTCGCGCTCTTCTAACTGAAAATAGGTGATAATCTGGTTGATGAGCACCTCGCGGCGGTTCTTCTGGGCCTTCTCGCTATTCTCTTTTGTTGTTACGGCACGCAGGCGCTTATTGATGAACGGCTCCAGTACACGTGCGTTTGGCTTGCCCTGCTTCTGGTTCAGCATAGCCATTCTGTTGGCTACATACATGGAGAACTTCACTTGTTCGTAACCTCCGTGCTGCGTGATGTGCTTGTAGGCCAGCATCGTAATGGTGTCCTGCTCAGCAGAGTCGCGGATGGCATTATACAGATTGAAGTAGTCGCCGTCAGAGAAATCCTTGCCCTTGCCGCGTAACAGGTCGTGTTTGCGCTGATAGTAAGCCTGTCGCACTTCGTGTTCGTCCATCACGTGTTCGCGTTCGTAGCGATATGTCACGCGCATCGTTCTCATGCGCTGCAGTATCTCCTCCTCGGTGGCAAGGGTGTCGAGTGCCTTTTCCTTCGCTACATCGTCCCAGGTATATACGGTCGGAGGTGCTATGTGGAATGCCACATCTACCTTTCCCAAATAGGTGCGAACCTTATTGGCTGCCACGCGTGTACGTTCTGCAGCCAGACGCTTGTTGGCCTCCACGCTACCGTCAGGAGAAGCCGTAGCCGAAACGCTGACCTCCATGAGTTGGTCGCCATAGCTCTTGAGCTCCTTGATGAGGTCGTGGAGCATGACCTGATTGGCGGAATCTGCTGTCAGTTCTGATTTTCCCAACACGAAGTTCAGCTTCAGGTCACGGTTCTTTGTGTCATATACGCTCTCGGCGTCAATGCGAAACTCCTCCAGGTCCATCTGTGCTGCGGCAACGCCTAGATCAAGGAACTTGAAGATGTTCTTCGCATTGCATGAGCCGGTAGTGCTGCTGCGGTCAAAGTAAACGTGGTTGAAGTCTGCTATCTGTACGTTGTAAGGTATCTTGTAGGTCTTTCTGCGGTCAGGTTTCACATATACGAGCGTGGTGTCAATGTATATTTTCTCATCCGAATACATGGGGCGGTTGATGTATGCCGGTGCCACTTTATCGTATTTCATGTAGTCGAACCTCATGCGCCTGTTCTGCACCTTGTGGTATTCGGTGCCTTCCATTACGAGGCCCTTGATGTAGTCCACGGTGTCCTCAGTCTGACAATCCACGGCCATAGGCTGTACGATGAGCCTTCCGCGCTCGTTTCCATAGCCGGCCGGCAGTTCTATATGTATCTTGAAATACAGATTCTTACCGTCATCGATGGCCGGTGCTGATGAGATGGTGATGGTATCGCGGTTGGTACCCAGCACATCAACATTGCTTATCGTGTGTGCTCCCTTGTCCATCTTCAGTTGGAAGGTGTGTGTGTAGTCTGTCATACCTTCCTTGATGGGGATGATTGCGAAGCGCGCATCTTCGATGGTCAGTTCCTCTTCCGGCAAGTATGTGGATACTAACACAGCCATATCAGGGAAGGCATGCACACGGAAGTCACCGTTACCCTTTGATGTGCGGAACTTCACCTTGTTGCGGCTCACGGTTTTCTCCCACGCATCCAGTTCCACGGAGCCATTGTCGCCACGCTGTGCCGCTAATGCCGATTGCAGCTGCTGCATTACGCTTTCTGCCTTTGTGGCGGTCTTGAACAGCGCATACTGAACCGTGCGATACTCCTTCTGGCCGGCGGTCTCAAAGACCACATGCATATTGGCGTCCAAGGCAACATTGCTTTGGGCACTTACGCTGATGGCGCTCAGGAGCAGGAACAATATGTAGAAGAGTTTCCTCGTCATTTGTGTACTATTTAATAATGTATGCGACAGAGATGCCTATTCTCAGTGGGAGGAAGCGTGTGCCACTGGCATTTGCTTCCGGATATCCCGCATTGTTAAGATGCTCGGAGTCGTAGTCATAGCCCTCCTCGTCGGTATATTCCTTCTGATGGTAGCGGATGACGCCCAGACTGGTGTGGAAATCTATAGACAGCCGGTCCGTCAGAGGCCACACATATCCGAGAGATACTCCTAAGCCGCCGCAGTCGCCGTCGTGCCATTTCTCGTCATACCGTGTCTTGTATGAGGCGAACAGTCCTATGACACCGCAGTAGTGGTGGTACATCGGACGGCCTGACATATATACGCGCCATTCGGGTTGGATAGCATTGAAACGCACGTCGCGGCCAAAGAGGTTCTTGCCAATCATACCATTAATGTTCAGCGTGGACTTCTTTGTCATCGTAATCTCCACACCGATAGACGGTGTCATGAGGATATCCATGGCAACATCGGTGTTTACACTAATCAACTGTGCCCTCATCGGTAAGGTGAGGCAGATGATGCTGATTATGATGAGTAGGCGTTTCACTTCTTGTCTTTTTTCTTTTCTTTCTTCTCTTTCTTAGGATTGGTGGCTGCTTCGGTCTCTATCCGCTTAGGAGCACGGGCGTCGATGGCCTTCTGCGCTTCGTCTTTGCGTGCCTGGACACATGAGTCATAAAGCTGACGGAAGTCGTTGGAGACAACCTTATAGAGCGAGTCGCGAATGAATTGCTGCTCTTTGCCAGCCAGACGATGCTCATATATAGAGTCAATCTTTGCTCTGTACGCCATATCCACATCGTAGCGCCAGCGGTATTTCTTCTGGATAGGATAGTTGCCAAAGCGATACACTACGCCGATATGTATGTCGCGAGGCATGGGGTAGCGTTCTAGTCGCCAGCTGACTTGACTTACGTTGCGGTAAGTGTTGGTCTTCTTATAGTGTGTATAAGAACGGAATTTCTGGTAGCATATACCTACCGAGAGGCCGAAGTCCATGTCGATGGAGTTGCCATTCTTGAATGCCAGAAAGGGTTTTATGAATCCCCAAGTACCACCAAACATGATTGCCTGGCCGTCTCTGCCGTTAATACCGTCGAAATAAATGTTGTAATCACTATAGGTAAGGTATATTCCGCGATAGAATATCCACTTGGGATGACTTGGCGCCTTGACACGGCAGGACCACAGTTTGTCCCACCAGCTGCGGTGGCGCTTCAGGTATCCGGAGCTCTGCGCCTGTCGTTCGCGCCAATATACACGTCCTTCCAGCGTGGCTTCAAAGATGTCGAAGACCATAGGCTGAACGAAGGTGTCGCTGCTCTTAGGGCGAAAACGGAAATTGACGAGGGCGGTATAGCGGTTCCAGTTCTTGTTTGTCAGGTCATACTCAATGCCGATGTTGGGCGTCAGCAACACCCAGTCCGTCAGGCTCGTGTGTACGGAAATCCTCTCTTTAAGAGAGAGGGTCTCCACCTTGTGGCTGTTATCCATCAATTGAGCGTAGGACACGCTGCAAGCGTTTATGAGAGCAATTAGTAAGTATGTAAACCTCTTGAGTGTCACCTTCTGAATATAAAACGGGTGCAAAGTTACAAAAAAAAAGTCAAATAGCAGCAATAGAGGGCTAAATTTATTGATGCAATAGAAAATACTTGATTTTTTTTCGCTACATTGTGTAGTCTTCCCCTATTTTTTCTTACCTTTGCAAAACATTTCGCGAATACAATACATCTGTCATTTCCGTCAATAGCTTTTCCAGAGGCGGGATTCTCGTACGTTGCATGCAGGAAAAACAATCAGTTCTGAAGTCCATAGACTGGATAACAATAGTTATATACCTTGCCCTGCTCGCCTTTGGTTGGGTGAGTGTCTGTGGGGCAAGCTATTCTATGGAGCATCCTGACATCGTCTCACTCAGTACGCGCTCCGGCATGCAGCTGGTGTGGATTGGCACAAGTCTGCTGCTGGGAACCGTCTTATTGCTTATCGACGGAAAGATATACGAAACATTTGCATACGCCCTGTATGCCATAATGCTGGTAGTGCTGTTTCTGACTATCTTCAATCCCCACGAGATTAAGGGCTCCCGTTCGTGGATAGTAATGGGGCCATTGCGACTTCAGCCGGCAGAATTTGCCAAGTTTACTACGGCTCTTGCTGTTGCAAAGCTAATGTCGGGCTATCATTTCGCATTAAGGAACTGGGGCGATCTGATGAAGGCCATCGCAATGATTGTGACGCCGATGCTCTTTATCGTCATGCAGCGCGAGACGGGCTCCGCACTTGTGTTTGCCGCATTCTTTCTAATGCTCTATCGTGAAGGCATGACAGGAAGTTTCCTCTTCACTGGCATCGCTATGGTGTTTTATTTCATCGTGGGCATCCGCTTTAGCGAAACAGCGCTGTGGGACACTCCGACCATGCTCGGACCGTTTGTGGTATTGCTGATGATACAGTTCTTCACGGCTATACTGCTGCTGGTGTACTGTCAGTCTGTGAGAGAGATGAAGATATTGCTTGCATCCTCCATTGTGATAACCATACTGGCTTTGTTGTTCTCCGAGTACGTGATACCATTCAATATCGAGTGGGTGCAGGGGCTTGTGGCACTATCAACGGTGCTATACCTGGCGATGAGAAGCTTTGTCCTCAAACAAAAGCGTTACCTCTTCGTAGGATTGTTTGCCGTATTCTCCATCGGCTTCTTCTATTCAGCTTCGTATGTGTTGAACAATATCATGGAGGAACATCAGCGTGTGCGCATCAACGTGCTGCTGGGATTAGAGAATGATCTGGCCGGTGCGGGATATAACGTGCACCAGAGCCAGATAGCTATAGGCTCAGGTGCACTCATGGGCAAAGGATTTCTGAATGGTACACAGACGAAGCTGAAGTTTGTGCCTGAGCAGGATACGGACTTCATATTCTGCACCGTAGGAGAGGAAGAGGGATTCCTGGGATGTACTACTGTCCTGCTATTGTTCCTGTTCCTGATATGGAGGCTGATATTTGTAGCCGAACGACAGGTCTCTCCCTTCGGGCGAGTGTATGGCTATTGCGTGCTCAGCATATTCCTCTTCCATGTATTTGTCAATGTGGGCATGGTGCTGGGTCTCACTCCCGTTATAGGCATACCGCTGCCATTCTTCAGCTATGGCGGCTCATCGTTGTGGGGGTTTACGTTGTTGCTCTTCATCTTCCTGGGCATTGACGCCCACAGGAAAGCAGCCAAGGCATGAAATACGAATTAAAAAATTAACGAATTAACAAATTAACGGATTGATAAAGTGAACTCAAATTTCGTAGATTACGTCAAGATACGATGCCGCTCTGGTAAGGGCGGTCGTGGCTCCATGCACTTGAAGCATGTCAAATATAATCCGAACGGCGGGCCTGACGGAGGCGATGGTGGCAAGGGTGGGTCTATAATCCTGCGTGGCAACCATAACTATTGGACTCTGCTGCACTTGCGTTATCAGCAGCATATCTATGCCGAACATGGTGGTAACGGCGGTCATGATAAGAGACACGGCACCGATGGCAAGGATGTATATATAGATGTGCCCTGCGGAACCGTGGTGTACAACGCAGAGACGGGCAAGTATGTCTGTGACGTGATGCGTGACGGCCAGGAGGTGGTGTTGCTGAAAGGGGGGCGCGGAGGATTGGGCAACTTCCAGTTCCGCTCAGCTACCAATCAGGCTCCGCGCTATGCACAGCCGGGAGAACCGATGCAGGAGATGACGGTGATAATGGAACTGAAGCTACTTGCGGATGTGGGACTCGTAGGCCTGCCTAATGCCGGCAAATCAACGTTGCTGTCAGCATTGTCATCAGCACGCCCTAAAATTGCCAACTATCCGTTCACTACGCTCGAACCCTCACTCGGCATTGTGCCCTACAGAAGCGGACAGTCATTCGTAATGGCCGATATACCTGGCATTATCGAAGGGGCGGCAGAAGGAAAGGGCCTCGGTCTGCGGTTCCTGCGCCACATAGAGCGCAACTCCCTCCTGCTCTTCATGGTACCGGCAGAGAGCGATGACATAAGGAAAGAATATGAACTGTTGCTCCGTGAGTTGGAGAAGTTCAATCCCGATATGCTGCAAAAGCATCGGGTTCTTGCTATAACAAAGTGCGATATACTCGATGAAGAGTTGCTTATGATGCTGAAGACCGAGCTGGAAGGACTGACATCTATCCCCGTGGTATTCATATCGTCGGTGTCCGGCTTCGGTATTGATGACTTAAAGGACCTGCTGTGGAAAGAGCTCAATAGCGAGAGTAATAAGATACAAGGCGTTATCGCTGAGGAAACCCTCGTACACCGCGACCGTGATATAGCAGACTTCGCTGACCTGGAGGACATCCCTGACGATGATGAAGAGTTGGAAAGTGATGACGACGATATGGATGACGCTGAAGACCTGGAAGACTTTGAATATGTTTAAGACCAGTCTTTGCATGCCCTGATGTGCTACACAGTATGAAGAAGATATAACACAATAACTAAAATTCTCACAAAGTGCTTTATTACGACCTAAACCCTTCAATCCTTGCGTTCACAACAGACCGTACCGTAGGACGTGATCCGTTGTTGATAAAGCAGGCGCTAAAAGCTACAGCAGCCTCTGACGGCGCTGAGGCTGCTCTGCTCTATCCCCACCAGATACACAGCGACCGCGTGATACAACTCTCTGATCATTTCTTCTCCCTGCCTGCACCAACGCAGAAAATGCTCCTTGAGGGCGTTGACGCCGTCGTCACACAGGCTCGTAATGTAATAATAGGTGTGTCAACGGCCGACTGTATCCCTGTCTTGGTCTATGATCCGGTTCACCATGCAGCGGCAGCAATACATGCAGGATGGCGAGGCACGGTATTACATATTGTGCAGAAGGCTATAGACGAGATGCATATTGCTTATGGAACTAATCCTGCAGAATGTGTTGCCGCCATCGGCCCAGGCATATCTATGGATTCCTTTGAGGTGGGTGACGAGGTGTATGCTTCTTTCGTAGGCTCAAGGCTGCTGCCAAATGCTTCATATGGTGAAGACGCTAATGATCGCTTGGCAAAGATATATCCTGCCTCTGCAGCGCCTACCGAGGAGGGACGCTCGGCAGGAGTGGACAAATGGCACATCAATCTCAAGGAGGTGAACCGCAATCAGCTGCTAATAGCTGGAGTAAAGCACGATAATATAACGGTGTCAAACATCGACACCTTCACGGACGAAAACTATTTCTCTGCACGAAGAGAGCAGAAGGGTAGTGAGAAGTGTGGGAGAAATCTTACGGCATTCATGTTGAGATAGCTCGTATGCCTTACAGGCACGGGATATATATATTATAAGGTAAACAGCAGGGGCAGGTTATTTCACAATAACCTGCCCCTTATATGTCAAAAAAAGTGCAAAGATATGT
>RHMF01000668.1_pt1 | contig 14924 bp, 18 predicted proteins | sample 5365151 | NCBI WGS metagenome assembly RHMF01 (sample SAMN10266501, study PRJNA497801) | feces metagenome | isolation source: feces | host: Bos taurus | place: China: Prairie of Fairy Mountain | collected 2017-08-14 | reverse complement strand
TTCCTCTATGGTTGATAGGCCTAGGCAATAGTCTGGGCTGAGAACCTAAGAGGTAGGAGGTTATGATAATGAATGACATTGCACAGTTAGTAAGTACAGTAGGTTTTCCTATCGTATCATTTTTATTAGCCGGATGGGCATGTAAATATGTATATGATCGAGAAAGAAAATCATTAGACGCAGCAATAGAAAAATTAGGCGAGTTGACACTCGCTGTTGAAAAGAATAGTGAAGCAATAAGAGATTTAGCAGCAGAAATTAGAAAAGGAGGAGACATCAATGTCTAAACAAGGTATTGATATATCATATTGTCAAACAGCAGTAGATTGGAATTCACTTAAGGTAGACTTTGTTATCATGAGAGCAGGTTATGGTAAATATGTTTCTCAAAAAGATAACATGTTTGAAAGCCATTATAAAAATGCATGTAATAAAGGCATTGCTAAAGGCGCTTACTGGTACTCATATGCAATGAGTGAAGCTGAAGCAGTAGAAGAAGCTAAAGCATGTATTGAAGTACTTAAAGGTAAGAAATTTGAATATCCGATCTATTTTGATGTAGAAGAGCAAAAACAAAGAGCACTTGGTAAAACAAAAGTAAGTGCTATTGTAAAAGCTTTTTGTAACACATTGGAAGCTGCTGGTTATTGGGTAGGCATTTACACTAATGTAGATTGGTATGTAAATGTACTAACAGATGACATTAAAACACGTTATGCCGTATGGATCGCTCATTGGAATGTAGCTAAACCTGCTATTAGTGGGCAATACGGTTTATGGCAGTATAAAGTAAGTAAAATTACTGGAGTATCTGGAGATTGTGATCTAGATTATGGATATGTAGATTATCCTACACAAATTAAAGCCGCTGGTAAAAATGGATATTCAGCTACTAATGAATCTGAAACAACTAAAAAGAAGACAATCAGCATGACTTGTACAGTAGACGGTATAACTTATACCGGCACATTAACACAAAAGTAGGAAGGTGACCGTCATGGCGTCTAAAGAAAAAGCAGAACGTGAAAAGCGACGTAAGGCTGATATAGAAGAGCTGCTCACCTCGAAGGACTACTATGACGGTCGTCCTATTTTAGGTAAAAATGGTGACTTTAATATCATCTGGGGTATGAGAAGTAATGGTAAAACATATTTCAGTCTAAAATATGCTCTAGAAAACTATAAAAAGAATAAAAGAACCTTTGTATATTGTCGTAGATGGGCAGAAGATATTGTAGCAAAAAATATGAGTAAACTAATGTCTCCTTTACCTGTAGACAAAATATTTGGTCCAGATTATTCTATTACGTTCTTTAGAGGCGCATTTATTCTTAAATGTGAAGATGAAGAAGTGCCTGATGAAATAATTGGATGGGCTGTAGCATTAAATCAAGTAGCACATACTAAAGGTCAGACATTTGTAGGAGCACAAGTAATTATATTTGATGAGTTTCTTCAAATGGCTGGTGAGCGCTCATTAAAAGATGAAAGAGATAGTTGGGAACAAACACTATCAACAATACTTCGTACTACACAGGATGCTAAGATATTTATGTTAGGTAACTCTGTTACTAAATACTCATGGGTATTCACTACTTATGGTATAGATATAAATAAAATGAAACAAGGTGAAATCAAGGTAATTGAACTTCCTAATGATAAAGGTGAGCCTACACGTATATGTGCGGAGTGGTGTGAGTATAATGCTAAAATAGGTGAAAGAACATCTAAATATGTATTTGGATCACGAATGGCTAAAACAGGTGAATTTGAAATACAAGATGTTGCTAATATACCTCATACTGATAATGAGATTGCTACAGAAAAGCTATTATGCTCAATGTTTGATCATGTAATGAACATTAATTTAGGTATCTTTTTACGTAATTCAAGATGGAAAACATATGAAATAGTAAATGGAATTTATACTGAAAAAGTACATGAACGTGAATTTCTTGTAATAAGAGAGACACCTAAACAGAGTTCTTTCTATCATCTAACAAATGTAAAGGACTTAAAATATAGTACTTGGACTAATGTAAAATCTATGTTCAAGAATATACTTGAGTATACAGACATCGACATTTATAAAGAACTTGAGATGGGACGTGTATTTGCAGAAAATAGCTTTACCGCAGATTATTTCTACAATACATATGTATCTTATCTTGATACCTCTTTAATAAATTTATTGTAAAGGAGGAAATCATATGTCACAAAGATCAAACAAGACTGCTACAGAGATTTTATCTTTAGCACCTGTAAATGCTCTTGATAGTAGTGATTGTGTAGATTGGTTTGCTACATGCTTACGATGGGCTACTATAGAGCAGTATGAACCATTAAAAGAAACAGCGTGGTTAGGTTTAAAAGAGAGTGAGCGTCTATGTAAAAGAGACATCTGTCTTATGACACTTAAAGCTGAATTACAGTCATATATTGACGTATATTCAACAGAACAGATCACACCTGCTGATTTGAATCCAAGTGTACCAAGTGAAGAGTCTGCTTCTTCTTCAATGTCTATTACATGGCCTGTTGAAGGACCTGAGGCAACATCACCTACATTACCTACAAGGGAGGGCTTATAATGATTTTATCTGATATTGTAGCACTTGCTAAAGCAGGCTATACACCTAAGCAAGTCAAAGAATTACTTGAAATGGTCGAAACATCACCTAAGGTTAAGGAAGCTGACCTTAAAGATGTGGTAGATAAAAAAGAGAAGGAACCTGAAGTAAAGACACCTGAAGTTGAAACTAAGGTTGATACTGATGATCCTATCGCACAACTTGTAAAAATCCTAAAGGAGGAATAATTTATGGCTAGTTTTGCAATTAAAGATGCTTATGCTGTTATGAATGCTCTAGCTAGACAGGCAACTGCACAGGAATCTATTTCTGTTGTAGACCATCAGAGCTTCATTGACGCAGGCACAAAGACACTCGCAACCGGTACAGAAAATGTACTTAACTCTATCGCTAGAACAATTGCTGCAGTTGTAATGCAGTCAAGACCTTACACTGGCAAGTTTTCTCTGATTAATGCTTCCGAAAATCAGTGGAATACTCGTCTCGCTAAAATCTCTTTCTATAGCTCCGATAACGATCCTTCTGGTGCTTTCAACACTGACCTTAACACCAATATTGCTACTGGTAATGTTGAGTCTAGTGGTGCAGGTTCTATGTGGGAGCAGAAGCTACCTCGAGTAGTTGAGAGATTTTATCTTAGTGAAGCTGCTTGGGACAAGTTCTATACTACTCCTCTTGTTCAGCTCCAGAACGCTTTTAATGAAGAGTCTACTTTTGTAGCATTCATGAACGGTGTTATGACTGAAATTCAGAATGACATCGAGTCTACTCTTGAAGCTCGTAATAGAGCACTTGTAGCAGACAGAATCGCTGGTGTATATCTGCTCAATAAGAATAGTGTACTTGGCGATGAGTGTGTAGTTAATATGACTACTTACTTCAATACTAAGTGTGGTACAAATTACACTACTCAGGAAATCCTTACTGAGCATCTTACTGAGTTCTCCGAGCTTGTTACTTCTAAGCTTCAGATTGATGTAGATAGACTCAATGAGCGCTCTAAGAAGTATCATGATCCAATGACTGTTACTGAGTCTGGTGTAGACTACAACGTACTTAGATTTACTCCTAAGAGCAAGATTAAAGCATTCTGGTTTGATGAGATTTGGAAGGATGCTAAGACTAGAGTTATGCCTTCTATTTTCAATACTGAATATATTAATCCTGAAAAGGGTGAGAAGGTATCTTATTGGCAGTCTAACTACGATGATGCAAGTCGTATGAAGATTAAGTGTAAGCCTGCTCTTCCTGATGGTGCAGTATCTGAAGATGTTGAACTTGATGTAGTACTTGGTATCGTTTTTGACGAGGATGCTATTGCTTCTATTAATCAGTTCGAAGGTGCTTTCACTACTCCTGTAAATGCAAGACATCTATATACTAATACTTTCTATCACTATAAGTTTGGTGCTGTACAGGATTACACTGAGAACTCTATCATCTATATTATGAATGATGATGATGTTGAGGAAGAACCTGGCGAGTGATACTTACAGGAGGTGACTCATTATGTTTGATGAAAGATACATCAGCATACTTGAGGCTCTCAAAGTACCTAACACTTATTGGAAAGACAGAACATACGAATACAAATATTGGTTTCGTAGTCTATTCCATAAAGTAGACTCTGCACTTGAATTTAAAAATCTACCTAAAGGCTGGAGCCAGGATTTCTTCCTGGCTTGCCTTTATTGGTTAGGTTTTGTAGGTGTATTCAAGTCATCTAGATTTTCAGCTATCGATGCAAATACAGATTTAGTATTCCAGCCTGGATGGCCTAGTGGATTTGATTTCTATTATCAACCGACAAAATTCATGGTAAGTAATCCTAAGCTTACTAGGGAATTCGAAGTAGGTAAGGATATTGAAATACTTAAGCTTACTCCAGATTTTTGTGGTATTGTAGACATTATAGATTTCTATGCTACTAAGCTTGCTGAATTATCAAAAGGTATTGACATGGGATTAATCAATGCTAAAATGCCTATGATTATGACAGCAAATAATCAAGCTCAGGCGGCATCACTTAAAGCTGTATATGATAAGGTACAAGCAGGTGAGTCATTAGTAATCTGGAAAGATGAAACAGATCATTTCGATGAAGTTATACCTCGTAAAGATCCTTGGGAAACATGGACTAACGATTATAAGTCAACATACATCGTATCTGAGCTGCTTGAGAATCTTCAGACAATACTTAACTCTTTTTATATGGAAATTGGCTTACCTACTATTCTTAATGACAAGAAAGCACATACACTTAATGCTGAAGCAGACATGCAGAGTGCACAGTCGCAGGCTAGAATAGCTTGTTGGGTACAGACGCTAAATGAGAGCTTTGACAAAATCGAAAATACATTTGGATATAGATTGGAGGTGGAGTACCATGCTAATGACGAATCCATGCAGAATGAGTCTAATGGAGATGGAGATGTTTCTGAACCACGGAGACGAGACACAGGAAAGAAGTCTTAAAGATCCTTGGGAATTAACTGGAAGTCTATTATTTGAACCTCAGGTGTTGCTAGATACAATCATGATGAAAGGTGGTACTCTAGCACCTTTATATGCAAATGCAGCAAATATGTATTATATGAACCGTAGTTGGTGGGAAAGACATCGTATTACATTCCAAAAATGGTGGGAAGTAATTGATGATGAGTATACTCCACTATGGGATAAAGATGAATATGAGCAAGTTGATGAGCAGAGTAAAGATGCTGGATCATCTAGCACAAGAACTGCTGGATCTGAAACTGGCACTCATGATGATAAACACTCATATAAAGAACAAGATACCAGTAAAGACGAAAGTAAGTCGCAGACTAAGACACGTACAGATGAACATGTAACTCTTGATCAATCAAAAGGTGAGATTGAAACTGGAGTTAGCGCCTATGACGCTGATAGTTATCAGCCTCATGATAAGTCAGAGACTAGAGACGCAACTACGCGTAATGTAAATGGTTTCACAAATTCAGCTACGCAGGCAGAGAATGTTCATAATGGTGGTAAAGTCAATGGTGATGCAAATATTGGTCATACTAGTAGTTTGAGTGAAGGAACAGCTGATACGGTGCACGAAGGTGAGGCATCGAGACAGCATGCACTCCATCACTGGGGTAATGCAGGTATCTCTACAACCGCACAAAAATTAATGGAGCAGGAATTTAGAATCCGAGCATTTGATATTTATGAACATATGGCAGATATATTCATTGACGAACTATGTGTTCGTGTATATTTATAAGGAGGTGGATTTATGGTAACCGTATGGGAAGAAAAAATATGGGAACGTCTAGGTGAGCTACTTTCTAAAGCTGAGGAAATTGTAAATCAACTTGATGAAGCTAATGATACACTTGATGAGATCAATGATAAACTTGATGTACTAGACGATATTCTGACTCAAATCAATGCACTTATTGATTTAGTAGAAGATATTAAGGATTATACAGCAGCTATAGCCACCTCTACTACTAATATGGATGCTACACTTACTTCTATTAATAATAAACTTGCAGACATTTATATTAAGGTAGATGCAATCAATACTAAGATTGATATAGTAAATGGCTATCTTGCTGATATAAAGACAAACACTGGAGCAATTATTACTCCAATAACTAATATTAACACTAATGTTAGCGCTATAAAGACTAACACTGATAATATCTCTAATAAGACAAATATCATCGCAGATTACTCAGCTGAGATTGCTGATCATACTGGATCTACTGCGGCATCTACAGACGATTGTGCTACATTACTTAGAGATATACTTGATCTAGTAACAACAATTGCTAGTGATACAACTCATATGAGAACAAATAGCGATCTGACACTGCCTATTTTGAGTCAGATTGCAACAAATACACAGTAAAGGAGGACTATGTATGTATCATGAATACCCTTACACCACATATTTTCATGACATTGACAAAATGTGTGGTATGTGTAAAAAGCTTGGTTATAGACTTGAAGTAAGTGGTGACTATCTTAAGCTTATTGACCGTGAAGGAAACGTAATCTCTAATGTGCAGATTGCATATGCAGAGAAAGCACTTACTGATGTAGATGGTACACCAATTAGAGCGTACGTTATAGATGCTTCTGTAGGTGAGACTACTATTGCTTTCCAACATGGAGATGACTCAATCACTACACTTACTATTCCGTACGCTACTAAAGCAAAAGAGGACGTATATGGTGCAGATTTGACTAGTTATTTGAAGACTGTACAAGTTAGTGGAGACAAGATTCACTTCACTAATGGTGATGGTACATCTTATGAACTTACAATGCCTTATGCAATTAAAGCAAGTAAAGACGAGAATGGCAAGCAGATTGATACGTATGCTGCTACTCTTGCAGTTGACGGTAATGAGCTTGTTATTAAAGATTCACTAAACAGAGAGTTGTCTCGAATTACAGTGCCTTATGCACTTCGTGCTTTTGCAGACGCTGATGGTGATGCTATCGACTCTACTTATGGCAATGATTTAGTTGAAGGTGCTACTACTATTGGTCTTAGAGCAAAAGATGGTACGTTACTCGATGAGATTACTGTTCCTTATGCAACTAAAGCTTTAACTGATATTGACGGTAATAGATTCCTAAGTGATTACGCTGAGACTATTGTAGTAGATGGCGATGGTAGACGTATTGGTATAGAAGCACACGATGGTACAAGACTTGCAACAATTACTGTGCCTTTTGCAACACTTGCTACAGACGCGACTAATGCTATTAAGACTGTACAGATTGTTGGTGATCAGGTAGTATTTACTACACATGGTGGAGTAAACTATAGTATTACTGTTCCTTATGCTGTTAAAGCACAGAAGGATGACAATGGTAATACGATTAAGACTACTTACATCGCTAATGTTGATAATGATGTTAACACTGGCGCACTTAGATTCTACGATGCACTTGGTAATGTAATTGCTACACTAACACCTACTGTTACTAAAGCTACAGAAGATAACCTTGGTAATGTACTAAGTGATTATATCAAATCAGTAGTAGCAGATCCTCAGAGTGATTATGTAGTATTTACACATGGTGATGGTGATACTGATACTATTACTGTACCGTATTCACTAAGAGCATGGAAAGATTCTCTTGGTCAGCCAATTCAGAACACATATTTAACACTTATCACTATTGAACCTGATGAGGATGATCCTACAGTTATGGATCTTGTAGGTTGGAATGGTGATATTCCTAGAGCAAAGGTATTTGCTACACCTCTAGATGACATTTTTGGTGACTTAGCATTCAAGGACTATGTAGAGGCTACTTATACACCTCAAGGTACTGTAACTGTTGCTCATGTAGGTAAGACAGTTAGAGTCGTATCAAGTGCTGGTACTCTACCATCATGCTCTTATGACTCAGCAACAGAGACACTGACTTTCAATGCTGGTGCATTAATGACATACGCAGATACAACTGTAATGGATAATGTTGACCTAACTGGTACCTTTACTGGTACGCAAGCAACTATTAGATCTGAATGAGAGGAGGATGACTTATGGCTTATGTAAAATCACTAAAAGACTTTGGTGGCAATACGTATGACATCAAAGACGGAGCAGCTATGAAAGATGTTGACTTAGTTGGTAGTAACCTCTCATTCTATGATGGTGACAATAACCTAATTAAGACTGTTACTCTGTCTGGCGGCGCACAGAAGTGGAATGCTACTTTTACTCAGCAGTATGCTGATACTGTTAAGAGAAGTATGGCATTAACACCTTCTGACTTTACTATCGATGACGTAAAAGTCGGTGACATTATTGTAGCTAGAGATACTAATCAATATGCAGACCTACCTACAGGTTGGCTAGTAAACTGGAATGCAGGTGACTCAAGTCAAGTAGGTATCTTAGTACTAGACAATGCAGATGCTCAACGTAATCTATACTATCCACTTGGTGTTAATTATGAATATATGTTCATCGTAAACTATGTAGATACAGTAAACAACTTTGTTTACGTGCACATGATTCCTTGCGCTCATGAAAATGTGCTTAAACGTTGTTTACCTACAACTACAGCAATGTACAATAGTGCACCTCTAGCACTAGCGCCTTTGGCTAAATATGCACCATATTATCTGATTGAATCAGGTCAAGAAGTGTTAGGCATTTGTGACACAGATAGTGGTACATCATTCAGTAGTTTTGTTTATGCACCTACAGCAGTCACAATGTGCTTTACCGATGGTAAATATGTACAGCATCTCGACTTCGGTGAATATGTATATTTTAATCTGGCTAAACGCAAAGTTTATATTCCATCTGACGATAATGCATCAGATGATGTAAAGTTCTTAGGCATGCCTGAGTATATATCAGTTATGCCATCTTCTACTAGAGTAATAAAACCACTTTATCCTGCAGGCATCATCAACGGACCTACTGTACCAAATCCTAGTGATCCTTCAATTCAGTGGAATACTAACTATGAAGTCCTTATAACACGAGTGACTCAACATCTAGCAACAGCTCAAGGAGTTCTTCTTACAGGTCAGTGGTATTAACAACAAGCCTCAGTCCCTACTTGGGGCTGGGGCATATTTTTAGGAGGTGAAGCATATGAAAATCTACATTGGTCATATAGATAAACGACTCAACTCTACACAACAGAAGTGGACAGATTGGGCCACTCCAGATGGCTTAGAGGTTAAACTTAAAGAACCAACTGACATTAAAGCACCAACATTTTTGATTCAACGTTCGTCTACTAATTATACTTATGACCATCGTCATAATTATATTGGTGCACCTTGGGGCTTCTATTATATTGATGACGTTATATTTGAGACTAATGACTTGATTTCTATTTCTACACATAGAGATGTCTTAGCTACTGGTAAAGATTATTTAAAGAAGATGAGCGCATATTTGTCATACTGTTCTGATACAACTATAGCTAGTGACCATGAGCTTATGGATGATGAACGTTTAGGACCTGACATTTATGCTGGTAGTACTGAACTTAATCTGTCTTACACACCAACTGGTAACTCACCACTGCTTATTGAAGATTGGTTCGTAGATAGTGTAAGTGATGGTACAGTAGCTGCTACTATTATGGGTTATGGTTCTGGACCAATCACATGGTTTATGAGCTTATATGAGTATTATACTCTATGCGCAGGTGTATCTGGTGAAGGACCTAACATTTCGACTACAGATATTTTAGTTTCTAAGTTTATGGGTTTAAGTTGGAAAGATGCTCTCTTATCTGCTGTATATATGCCTTTTAAACTTACTTCTATAGAAAATCATTTTCAAGCAACTGAACAAAATATACTTTGGGGCTCAGTTACAGTTACTATGCCTAGACCAATCCATTATACAGTAAACTCATTTACTGCTAACGGTCGTACAAGACGTAGAGCATTAGATTTCATTCCTCTAGCTGAGAAAACAGGTTATGAATTCTTAAAAGGAGCACGTTATACAAAAGTCTTTTTAGAGACACCGTCAGGTAGTATAGACATCAGTTCTGATGCATTTATTGACTATAGTCAAGTAGTATGCCAAGAGTCAATCAATTTAGTAAACGGTGAGTATACATTAAAAATATATACTTCTAAAGGTGCTAACACTATTGGTGTACCAGTAGGTCAAGTTACCGAACATTTAGGTTATGACGTATCTGGTAAAGTAAACACACAAAAAGGTGCTAAGTCAATAGGAGCTGATATTGCTATAGGAGCTGGTAAAGTAGCGGCAGTAGTAGGAGCAAGTATGATGACTGCTGGTGGTGCAGCAGTAGCAGCTGGTGAAAGTGCTGGTGCAGCTAGAGCAGCAGGTTTTACGCATAAAGAAGCATTGCAAATGGAACTTATGTCTGCCAATAAAAAGATGGTTGGTCAAAATGCTTTGATGGCTATGGGTAGTGGTATTGCTGGTTCATTTATGGGTGGTAATGCAGGTTCTGTAGGCAAAGCTTGTTCAAATACAGGTGGCATTACTAGTTACTTTACTTTTAATGAATCTGACCAACCTAACTCACGTACTAACTTTAGAATTATAACAACAACACATGTACCATCTCTTATTTATGGTGAACCTACAAGTCCGCCTCCACCTGCTCCACCATCACCTATAGCACCTGTAGAATATCCTAAGTTTGCCGCTCTACATGGCTATCCTTGTAATAAGTGGGCAGCATTAGCAAATGTAGCTGATGGTTCATATATTCAATCAGTAGGAGCTTCTGTTGGTAAAGTAGATCAAGGTGAAGTCACATTTACACTATTTCCTTCTGAACTCTCTGAACTCAACTCAATGCTTAATAGTGGCATTTATCTTGATAGTTGGACATAAAAATAAAATAACCGGTATCAATTAAGATACCGGTTATTGTTTTATATTTCATTATACATTGCGATTTTAAATAGTTCAAACTCTGCATCTTTACCTGTACATTCTTTTTCCCAATAACTGTCATCTGCTATTTTAGGAAAAACACGAGTACCTACAGGAAGTTTATCTGCTTTATATAGTGAATCATCTAAAATCATTTCATCTTTATTACATCCTGCAGCTTTTACTACCATATGATCATCTGTAGTAGTGAATAAGTACTCTTTTTGTTTTAATGCACGAAATTTTTTAATTTCATACTTAAGCTCAAATTTACCTAGTTCTCTAAGTTTTTCTATTGAATATCCATATGTTGAACAAAATTCTTCTACACGTTTAGCAATATAATTATTATACTCGTTTATGATCTCACGATTTTCTGGAGTATCTAAGCAATAGATAGAATCAGTGTCTGTATAATACCAACCTGTTAATTTTGTAGCTAATCCAAGTAAAAGCTTTTTTGTATATGAAGTGGTCCATACACCCCATTGAGGTGCCAGCGCATTTGTCTTTTTAAGTGTTTTATATTCATCTTTATTTTCTACTTTTTTGATTGAATTACCATAAATACCATTAAGTACAACTTTTTGTAGTTGATAGAGTACTGGAGTTTTTTCTTCGTCTATTTCAGATTTTTTGATATATTCATATATTAAACGATCCATTACATAACGAGGTACACTCTGCATCTCATATGCTTCTAAGTACCGACATACACAATCATGAACATGTACTTTAGGTAATGTGCGAAGTATTTCTAAATCAACTGAGTTAAGCCACATTTTTACTGTATGTTCACCTTTACATAAGTTTTGACCATCTACGTCTTTATAACAAGATATGATAGTGCTTGATGTAGAATAGTGTACAGAGTATAAACCTAATGCACTTTCATATGGGCTGTCTATATAGTACTCCCATTTAGACGGATCAACACTAACCGCTTTAGATGCTGTATGCGACTCTACTAGTAAAGAGAAGATATATGCTGACTTAATGTCTAAACATATCATAGGGTGTTCTATTACTAAACCAGGATATGGACAGTAGCAGATGCCACCAAAAAGAGCTTTGCGTAAACATTCATAATCTACATATGTTTCAGGGTATAATTCTTTAAAATCAATATCAGCATCACGAACAAGTAACTTACGAGTACGTTGATTAGGAGTTAGATAAAAATATTTTTCAGGTATAAATATATTGTTTACAATTTCTTGCATGTCATTTACATCAGCTTTAGAAATCCATGGAGTCCACTCACGTATTTCTATTAAATCCATAAGTGTTAATGTTATATCATCATCTTCAGTGATAACATCTCTAAAAAATCCTCTAATTTTATCTAAGTTATCTACATATATAAGAATTACTTTTTTGCTTAGATCTGTCATACACTCTAAACCGTATACATTTATAGCATCTTTTAATGAATTATAAAAATCTGATTTAGTATGTCCAGACCATACTGTACCATTTATATTACTGATATTCCATGATGTCAGGTAGCCTTTTTCAGCTACCTGATCACTATTAAAGTTAATGTCCATCATAAAAATTGTTTTGTAATACATTGTCCAATTTCTAAGTTTCTTATTCTTAGTAGAAAGGAATGGAGATTCAATCTTTTTTCTAGGCATATCATCTACCTCCAATAGTATCTAAAACAGGCTTAATTGTGTTTTCAATAAGCTCTTTTGCTTTTATCTTTTCACTATCATGTAGTAGTTTACCTAATTTAGCCATACTTGAATTTAACGTACGTAGATTATCATTTTCTTTAATCTGAGTAGCATTTTTACCAGCTACAGCTGCATAGTATTCTTTGAAGTAATTACCCATAAATCCTTCCATAAATAGACGAGAGTTATATGCCATAATAAGTTCTTTTTCTGTAGGCACAATCTTATTAAGATTATACGCATCTTCCTTCATCGTTTTCTTTAATTCTGACCATGTCTTAACTTTATTATCAATTGTTTCTGCTAACTCTTCAGTAAAGTCTTCTTCTTTAATTGTGATATAACCTTTAGCTGTAACTTCTACATCTGAGATTTTATCAAGAATCTCAGAAGACACAAGGTCCTCTGAAACTCCAGCTTTATATTGTTTACGCAGACGCGCATTAATCTTCTGAATAAACTTTTGTCTCTCTGATAACTTTCTAGCCATTATTCTTCACCTCTCATATATTCAGCCATACGCTTAAGTGTCTGTTCCCATGATTCATTTAAGTCATCTAGCATATTGATGTATTCTTTATAGAGTTCTGGATTTTTATTCTCTAAATCTTCCAGTCTCTCTGCCATATCTTCAAATTTTACATTCATGATAGATTCAACTCCTTTACTAGTTTAGCAACTTCAGCTTTACCTACAATCTCTTCTGCTTTTGTTTCTTTAAGCCAATCATCATTTAGATTAGCAATTGCGTCTTTATACCATCTTTCTGCTCTAGGTCTGCAAAGAGTGATAAACATGTAGAAACTCATACCATATGTACGATTGTACCAATCAGATTTTGCACTCATATTTATCTTCCTTTCATTGCAAGATATTCATCGTATGACATTTTAGTTTTTGTACCATCAGGTGCAGTATACATAGATGTTGATTTGACATATCTACCTTTATACGTATGTTTATGCGTCTGAAGTCCAGTAGTATATGCATGTCTTACATTGTACGAGCGTGTACACCATTCAAGGTTATCTGCTGTATTGTTCTTTTTATCACCATTAATGTGATTTACTTCAGGTAGATTTTCTGGATTAGATACCCAAGTCTTAGCAACGATACGATGTAGTAGATACATTTTCTTGTCAATTGCTACGAGCTTATAACCTGCGTTGTTATATGATCGGTCAGATGTAGTGTCTGTTTCTAACCAGCAGTAAGTGTCTATAGACGTGTCTGCCCATTTAAGTGTTATGATTTTTGTACCTTTTTTGTCGATCCATGCTCTTGCTGATACACCAGGAATTTGCTTCATACCATTAATTACTAAGTTGAAGTCTTGTTCTGTACCTTTAGTTGATGCTGTTTTCATAATAATCTCTCCTTAAATAAGTTTGATTAGATAAATAAATTATTTCTATTTATTTATCTATATCTATTATATCATATTTTATATGAAATGTACATATGCCAAATGAACAAAGTTTCAATAAATTTTTTGTAAAATTTATATAAGTTTCCAATACCTGATATATCTAGTTGAATTTGTTTTGCATGTACATGTAACTATTACTTCTTTATCAGATAGATATGATCCATCATAACATCTAATTTGCTGATTTTCGTCTATCCATCCAAAGTCATCTATTTCATAACACACATATTGTTCTCCATGCCATTGTGCTACATCACCTATCTGCACAGTAGGTAGCATACTAAATCCTTGGTCTGAGTGGTCTCCTATCCATAAAGCATTATAGTACTGTGTGGCTGCACCTGTATTTGGATTATCCACAGCATATTTTAGTTCATTATAGTTATATGGATCGTCTATTTCTACTATTTGTACATCTACCTTATCTTCTATATAAAAGTGATCAAATGGTGGTGAATATGTCTCTATTTCAACTTGAGGTAAAGGCTCAATAACCTCATTAGACTGAATAGTTGCAGATGGATATGAAAGTGATGAAATCCATGCCATAAACACTGCAAACATTTTCTTTAATATATACATCATACTAATTCCTCCTTAAACATTTATTTATCTCCTCATCATATTCTTTTCTATTGTAGTTAAATAGCATTTCTTATTTATCTCATAAACATTCATATGTAGAGTTGTTTGTTGTTGCTGTTTGTTTATATGTTTCCTTTTGTTTGTTTGTTTGTCTGTTGTTTACATATTGTACTTTCTCCTTCTCCTCCTCTTCCTCTTACTTATCTTCTTCTTCTTCTTCTTCTTCTTCTTCTTCTTCTTCTCCTTC
>RHMF01000749.1_pt1 | contig 14927 bp, 27 predicted proteins | sample 5365151 | NCBI WGS metagenome assembly RHMF01 (sample SAMN10266501, study PRJNA497801) | feces metagenome | isolation source: feces | host: Bos taurus | place: China: Prairie of Fairy Mountain | collected 2017-08-14 | reverse complement strand
ACGTCTGGGTGGCCCGCTATCTTTACTATCTGGCCCTCGTCGATCAGCTCGTTAAGCGTGCGCCATAGGCGGACGTTCCCAACGCTGGAATTAAGAGCCAAGGAAATTTGACAGCGAGTCATAGGGCGATGTGTCGACAGAACGCCATATATAGCGGGTTTGAGCTTGTCGCCGTTGTAATTGCGGGTTTGTGTATGCGCTACCATATAACCTACAATTACGCTTTTAAAGCGGCAAATAGAGCCGCTTTTATGAAGTCTTGGCGGCTGCCGCCCGTTCTCGTTCTCATTTCGTCTATCCTGTTAATCGTGTCTGGGGCTAGACGCACCCCGACTAAGACCTTACATGGCGTATTGTTTGCCATAATTCAACATTGTTAACAAAGTATAAAAGGGTAACACATTGTTAACAATGTGTTAGTAGGTTCTTAATGGTATAATATCTAAAACATACGGTTATTATGTTAGAATATTTTTAAAAATCATGGCTAAACAGATACAACCCGCAATAGGCGCAAGGCTGCCGCCATCAATTATAGAACAGATTGATAAGGACATAGAAAGCGGCGAATTTTACAATAGGTCAGATTGGGTACGCCAGGCGTGCCGCGAGTTCTATAATAAACGCGTTCAAAACAATTCTAATAAAAGCTAAATCAATAGATCATACGGCGGGATATACTCCATTAGTGACTTGTTTAGGCTGCCTTTGTGATATCATCCAAACCTCTTACCGCCATTTTTCTAAATTGCTAAGAAATTTTACAGAAAAATTATTTTTTTTCATTCGGAAAAATAGGCCACCGAAAGATTATTATATATGTATTACAGTGTAATACGTATGACGGAATATAAGAGATTCCACGTAAGGGCAGCAGAAAGCGGCGACTATATCGACAGCTACGACAGTCTGATAGACGCGGCCATATTCTACCGCGAATGTGAAAACGAGGATAAGGCCGAGGGCGTCTTTACTCCTGGTTTTTATGAGATATATGATAGCGAAAAAGAGGAGATAGTAGTAGGCGGTAGGAATTACGGCCCGCTTGATTCCCTTTCTTTTACTAAGACTATCAGAAAATCGGGTAACTCTTTAATGATAAACATCACGGGCGAGGCTGCCTTAATTGGTGCCGATCGCGGGTCACTCATTAACGTTACCATTTCTAAAGCTTGGGATTTGTAACCCCGATCGCCCCGCCATGGCTCGACACGGGCGGCCATAGCGGCGGGTCATGGGGGGCATTTCGGCGCACATGTGGGCTATTTTTTCCCATATTTTCGCCCCTAAATGGCCTAAAATCCAGAATTTTTACGTATTTTTCCGTGAATTTTGCAAAATCGTTTTTCGGGAAAATGACATACCCAGACAGCCCGAGGGCGGGCCCCGCGGCCGCCGCCCCCCTCTCCTATAATACTATTTAGACCGCCGAGCAATCTTAAAACGCGTTCAGCAAAACATTATTAATAAAATGGCCGCAAGTTAATAATAACATGGATACGGCGTTATTAGTCGTTTGTGTGGGGGCGTATCTCGGCCTTTTGGCCCAGGCGAGGATAAAAGAGGACTCGATAAGGTGGTTATCTCTCGCGCTGGCAACTGGCGGTATGATTTTGAGCCTTGAAAGCGGATTGAGCGCGACAGCAATAACTATCTTGTTCATATCGCAGTTTATCGTTTGGATATACAGCGCAATTAGCGTTTTAAGGTCATTCGGGGGCGACGTATGAGTAAAAAGGCCGCGTCCGATCTGATAGCGAATCCTGTCTATCTGGGAAAATCCCAGCCAGACCCGCCCGTTAATAAGGCTATTTCTCATTTGACAGTTACCGAGGGCCAGGCGCTCGAAGAAATGGCCAGGATTCACGGCCAGGATATGGTTAATGCCCTCTCTATCGGCTACATTTATTCCGAAATGTACGGCTCGGACTACGTAAGGGGCAGAATCGACCAGTTGTTAAGGCTCTCCGTCGCTAAGGGCGGCCAGGGTCGCCGCGAGCTAATCGATGTTGTCGACGCTGGCGGAAAGCTGCCAGACGCCTACTATAACGGCGAGGGCAAAAAGGGCAGCTCATTCTATCCCGCAGAACCTACCGAGGGGGATTAATGGGCATTAACTGCCATTCTATCTATTTCCAGGGTTACGACCTGGACCTTATCGGCACGTTCGGACCTGGCGGCAAATACCCTATCTACTCTAACCTGTTAGACGTGTTCGCCGACAGCTTAAGGCGGAATATCAAAAACGGCCATCAGAACGTAGTAGTGGCCAACGGCGGTACGGGCTCGGGTAAATCTACCCTATTAATCGGCCTATGCTACAAAATGGCCAGAGATTGGGAACTGACAGAGAACTACATTTATTCCCTTAAGGACCTTAAAAGGAAACTATCTAAGCCCGATAGCAGCCCTATAAGCCTATTCGACGAGGGTAGCGTTTCGTTAAACTCGTTCAACAGCCAGCGCGCCGAGGATAAGGCCATGTCGGTATTATTCGATACTATGAGGTCGTGGGGATGGTCGACCTTTATCGCGCTGCCATCATTCACGGACCTTAACAAACGTGTTAGGAATACGCACGTAGATTATAGGCTGATATGTCCGCGTAAGGCCCCGCTGCCAGGCTATGACCCGCGCGGATTTTTCCACATATACAAAAAAATACGCTACGATCTAACCGACGGGATTTACTGGCAGCACGTCGGAACGGGGCTTTTTAAGAAACTGGCGCCGCGCCATGATCGTGAATATCAAGCGCTCAAACATGCCAGCCAGGTTAGGTTAATTAACGAATTTATCGCAGAGGCTGATTAAATGGATACTGACAGACTGATTAAAGGACTTACAATTAAACAATGGTGGAAAATATTTAGCGTGCCCGTACTCATTGCGGCATATTTCGCCGTAATGTCTATCTTATGTATGGATGTGGTTGATGGCGGGGTTCTTGCACTCCTCGTATTTGTCTTGTCGATGTGCATAGGGCTTTATGTGGCGTCGGTCAAAAACCTATATCACGAGTGGCGCGGCGAGAAAATGAGCTTTAAGGATGTGGAAACCGAGTTAAAGCAACTTAAGCGCGGACTCGACTATTATCGCGACTACAACGCCAGAATACGCAAAGATTTAGATGAAGTTTGGATAGAATTAGAAAAAACCAGAATGGACCTTAGAAGAATGGAAAGGGGTAAAGAATGATGGGTATTGTAGTGGGTACTAACCGCCTAGAGTACTGCAAGATTAAGAAAAAGGACGTTGTTAGGCATTTCTTCACGACCCGTAATCAGTTGTATAAATTCTATCCAGACGGGCTAATTCCTATGGAAATCTACCATGACGGGGCATACATCGAAACCCAAAGCGTTACCATGTTCGAGGAGAACGGCACCAGGCCATACCATACGAGATACGCCGAGCAGTACGATAAGGACGTTATTCTAATGAACATCGACGAACATAAGCTAATGTCGCCCAGGCGTAGCAAGTTATCGGCCATTAGCGGCGTTCTCAATAATAGCGATGTTAAGAACGCGATACCCTGGCTTATTACGGGCGTAATCCTGGCCTATGCCTTTATCTCTCAATGGGTGGGCGCATGATCTCGGACACGATTAAGGAGATTAGGGCAAAGGGCCTTAAGCAATGGCGCCGCGATCGCAAGAGCGCCAAACATGATAATACCAACGCGTGGTTTGATGTTATCACATTCGACCCCGAGAACTTCAGATATAGGCTGGATAGGACGACCATTAAAGAAAAGGACATTCCGCCAGACTGTCTTAAAGTGACTGGGGATAAGCACCATTACGCTACGGTGGCATGCGAGCAGCCGATAAGGGTTATTAGGGATGAAAACGGATATTTGAACACCAGCGCCATATCAAATTACCTTTATCTCGTCAACAATGCCATTAATGACGCGCTGGCGTCCGTTTTGAACTCACGCTATATCAATTGGAAATTACTTGGCGTGTTGGGAATCGGTGCGGCTATCGTCGTTTACATCATAGTTACGAGGTTCATAATATGAACGTGGACGACTTTTATAATGAGGATCTCGCGCCGATATTCGACGCGCTGGCCATCGCTAAGCGTAAAAAGTATATGCGCCGTTGGTGCAAAATGTGCGGCGTAAAGTGGAAACGCGACATAGATTACAGTAATCCCGCGGTTCATGTCGAGTTTATGCTATGCGATATCCGTAACCAGGCCATGCTAGCGCAACCAGACAGCCGCCAGCTATTCTATGATATGTTGACGCCCGAGGAACTGGACATATACCTTAATTCAGTCGATGACCAGGGAAATAGATATACGGACATAGAAACGCCCGAAACAATGGTTAAGCTGGAACGCGACCTAAAAAAAGCTACCAAATTCTTTAAGCAAAAAGGGGCAAATTGTTAAAAAAGGGTCGATTTTAGCAATAAAACTTATTAACTTTTTATCAAAATTTTATTAACCATGGGAAACAGTAAAGGAATAGCACGCCCCGACGGAATCGAGAGGGTATCTAACGGTGTCCTTACGGGCCTTGTTGCCGTCGTGCTTATTTGCGCAGTTCTGCCCGTTATCGTTTCCCAGCTCTCGGGATTGTCGAGCAATACGGTTTTAGCTACGTGGTCGGGCCTGGCGGCTTTCCAGACTTTGGCCTACATTATCCCAACCGTGTTTTTGATTGGGGCTGTAATCGTGATGATTCGTTATTTTTCGAGTTCGAGGGAATAAATAAAGAGGTGCATAAAAATGGCATTTAATATCGGAAAATTCGTAGGCACAGTTGTGGGCATGTCCGTGGGTGTAATCCTCACCGCGGCGATGCTTCCAGTTATTGCAGGCGTCACTATCCCCGAGGGGATCGCTAACAGCGCAGCCATTGAGGCTATGTTGGGTGTCGTTCCTCTGCTTTTCGTCGTCGGTATCGTTCTGGCGGGAGTCTACGCGTTCATTTCGCGTAGGGCATGATTCGAGCCCCTTAGCGGGGTGCTTTTGACTGACTAAAGGGGCGGCTGGGTGGCTGGGCTGGTCTGACATGGCCGCCCCACAATTCACTACAATGAGATTCAAACGCGGTTATCTCGGCGTTCTGCTGGTTACGTTATGCCTTTTCGGCTCGGCTTTGTTATGTATTATTGCAAATGTTGAAAAAGAGGATGTAATAACTACAAAATACGACTACGTGACCGATGTAACGGGTTTGTTTGATTTTTCAGACGCCCCGCAATACACCGAGTATAACCCTAACGCGAATTACATAGGATACACCAACACGGACGCTAGCGCGATCAATAGCCCCAGCGGCATATCTTTCGTTTCGTCCAATTCAGTTAACAATTATGCCGTAATGGTCGCACCTGGTACGACCGTTAGCGGCCCTAGTGGAGCGGTCAACAATTCTACATCATTACCGCTGGCCACTTTCGATAGTGCGCCCGTGATTGCATTAAATGCTAGCGACCCCGCCGTATACAATAGTACGGCAGTAGGCGCAAGGCTCTATAACTTCAAGGTCGCTACTGTATATGACTGGGTTAATTCAATCTGGCCTAACATTTCTACTTATCAGGAGATTACTATTAATTTAACGCTCCCAACTGGCGCACCAATTGAAAATGCGATATTCTGTTACTATCCGTATGTTGCGCCAGGAACGGGGGAACTTACCTTAACCGTAGTGGGCGGTCGTTCTAATGTCGTAAATTCATTAACGATTAACCCAAGCGATTACACCGTTACATTTAACGGAACGTTGGCTAACGGCTCGCCATATAGTAATACGTTGTCGATGTATGAATCATGGATTTGTTACGGTATCGCTACGCAGCGTGAGAACTATTTCACGTATGACGGCGGTCAGATTGGCGCGGGCGAATCGCTCTATAATGTAGCTATGGGCTTAACCTATACATCCACGGTTACGAACGGGGCGGAATACCAATATATGATACCTAGCGGCGGCGTGACGCTGGCAGCTAACGGCAGCTCTTATTACTCTACGATCTGGGCCAACGGCGAAACTAACGGAAAGGTTACTATCGTATTTGATGGCGGATTGAACACCGCGGCCGCACCTGGCGCTAATTTGCTCAATGTCATATACGGCGGCGTAACCTATGGAATCTCTTTAACGAAATCCGACGCCTGGCAGCTTATCGTAACGAACGGAACGGATACCGACAGCCTTAACGCTGGCGCATACCGCCAGGTGGCCTTAACCATCGATGTAGTTAACGGCGTGGTCCAGCTAAGGCCCGTGTCCTTTACTAATTTCGTCGACTTCTCTATAATAGATACCGTCCTGGCGGAATCGTCCTTAATCGCCGCTGGCGAGGGAATAGAACAGATTACATTTAACCCAGTAACGGGCGTTACGCCGCTTAGGTGGTCGATTGCTAACACCGTCGTATTGATGGACACGTTCGGCGCTGTCATGGTCGACCCTAGCATAGAGGTTAATGAGTATTGGCCCAACATGGCCCTTTATAGGCTATGGTTCCAGTCTTTCGCCCTATACGGCGATTCCGTCACGATCAACGGAAGAACCTTTAACGTAACCGATGAAAGCATAGTAATTTCTAACGATTCGGTTTTTAACGTCGTTGGAAACTACGCATACATCAACGGCGGCGCATATCCCGTTACCGACGGAAACGTAACTATCGGGAACGTAGTCTATTCCGTTACGGATAACTATATCACGATCAGCAACACCTACGCCGTAAATGATGGCAGAATCGAGATTAACGGCGTAACGTACCTTGTAATCAACGGTTCGGTAATGGTCGATGGTGTAGCGTATCCAGTCATCAACAACGCTGTTACGGTTAGGTCTATCTATCCAGTTCTTAACGGCGTGGTCGTCGTCGATGATGTGGCCTATACGGTTACTGATAGAACCGTGCTATTCAATGGGGTAAGATACAATATCATCAACGATAGGGTAACTATTCCTGGATTCATTGATAAAACGTACAAGTTCGATAATTTCTATATCAGTTACGCGGCAGACAATCACGTTTATCTTACTTTCGTAGAGAACGATGACACCGTAGACCTGGGCGAGAAAGTAAGCGATATCATTTCATTTGACGGCGTTTGGTACTTCTCGGCGGGGCTTTACGAGGGAACGGAAACGACGGAAGAAAGGTATAACTGGGCCGTCGGATGGAACGGTAGCCCCGACATGTTTATCCTTATTTCTTTGGGATTGCTGGCGGCGGGTGTCGTGGTCGTCCGTAAGACACGCGGCCTTACTATGGGTATTCTGGACTGGATGGCCGTAATTATCGCAGTTGTAGCCCTGGCTGGGTTCCTGGGGGGATTCTAAGACATGATTACTATTAATGAATTAGTCGAAATAGTCGCCAATGAGTTCTTTAGCGGCTCTTTGGAAATCGCGGGCCTGGCGATGTTCTCCGTAGTTATGGGGCTCTTATTCGCATTGACGCGCGACGTATTCCAGACGCTTATATTATCGCTGCCAGTCACGTTTATCTTTAGCTCGTTCGGGTTCTTGCCTAACGATCTCGTGATATTGCTAATTATCGTGGCCGTTCTCGGCCTGGCCATGTCGGCTAAAAGGTTATGGGATAGGCGTTAAAGATGGCGTTGTCAGATAATAACTACGTACATGGGTTATTGACATTCGCCATAGCCCTAATGTTCCTAATGCCGATAGGCATTACTCTATTCGTTAGCCCAGACGACGGGCCCGACACAACCAATAGCGAATATTTGGAACAACTTAACAAAGGCTACGCCGATCTGACGGGCAGCGCGCCCGTTTCCGAATCTGTCTGGGGGCTTAGAGGTATCTATACACCATATACGGGCGGCGCATACGGCTATACCGCCGACGGTTGGCTTTATGGAACAAAGATATACGAGTACAGCCCGAGCCAGTACAGCGCGGGCCCTACGGCTTATACTGTCACGTCTAGAGAGGTCGCCGACGGCCAGGCTAGCGAGTTGCCAGTATACGAATATAGTAGCGTGCCGCAGAACAGAACGGATTTAGCCGTAGGCGATATGTATACCTCGGTATCGTTCGATGTTAATAAGAAATCTGACATATTCTTTACGTCTAGCGGCAGAACAGAGATAGGCGACAGCTACTATTACGAATATAGCGGCTATCGTTACTCTTTCGCGCCCTTACAGGATATTTACGGAATGGACAACAACGGCGACGCCGTGCCGATCGTGGCCAACACGTCCAGCCTTAGCCTTATCTGGTACGACTATTACGGCAGCTCGGGCATTAGCGGCCAGATAATCATCACGGGCAGCGATCGCGGCGTATCCTACATTACAGCCAACGATGTAATCCAGGCATTTGACGGTACGACCAATACGGCGCGTTTTGAAATGCAGTTTAACGGCATATCGTGCAATCTGTACGTTAAGATGGATTCCTACTATCTGGCGGGCGGAATGAGTATAGAGGAGTGTTATAACGCGGGCTACTGGTCCGTTATGGTTACTAGTCTGTCTACGACCGTATCGAGCTACACGGGTACCGATTATTCGTTTAACATTTACAACGTGTTCGACACGCTGATAGACCTATTAACGTTTAACCTGGACGACTACGGATTTAGCCCGATGGTATCCACGATCGCTAGCGCCGTCGTCGTCGTGCCGCTGTATGTGGGGCTTATCTCGATAGGCCTTAGTTGTTATCCTGTTCTGCTGCTAGCGGGTGCTTTGGCCGTGTTCCAGGGCATGAGTTGGTTAGGGGGAATTTTCTAATTAAGAGGGTGTTAAAAATGGATGTTAAAAATTTAGTAATGGCCGTTGTCGGAATGGTTCTGGCGGCGGTAATGATTGGCGGCGCATTGTTGCCCGCTGTTGGTAGTGCGGGAAGAATAGACATAGATAACGAAGTAGGTACAATGTCGGCAGTTAATGCCAATGATACCCATACATTCAGATATGATACTACCGCCAATAATGGCGAATGGTATGTTGATGATGTATTGCAGACAGATATTTTACATGATACGTTGGCGACTAATACCTTTATTTTGTCTGATACTTTTACATTATATAGTGACTATGCTAGCAACACACTAGGTAATTCTTTTTTCATATTTGGCGATGGAACTAGCTTTAATTATGAAACCTCATTTTCAGAGATTACTATAAGCATTGATAACGGGGTTTATACTGCTACGATCATTAAAGACGGCAATACAATTACTAAAACTGGCCCATATTCATGGTGTTACTATGGAGATTCAGACGGAGATTATCGTATTGTAACAGCTAGGAACTGGACTAGTCAATCTATTTACTTCAATGACCCCGAAGATGTGTTAATGTCTGGTGCTGTGTGGGGGAAAGGTTGGTATGTTGGAACTATTACAGATTTAAAATATAACGGCCAGCCTATTTCAAACGTTAGGACTAACTTTGAAAAATTGGGGGAAGATGTGTATAAGGCCAATGTCATTAGGTCGGCTGGTACTCATTTCGTAGAGTTTACGGTAGAAATTGATGGCGTTGAAACAGATGTAACGCCCAATACGTATATCGTGCCTAAAACTGTGACAGGATCGCAGTTTGGATTTAGCCCGTCAGTAAATGCAATGTTTGGCGTTTTACCATTGGTTGCCATTGCGGGCCTTGTTATGGCTGGAATCTACGTTTTCATTACCCGTAAGTAAAATTACGGCCCAAACCTCTTAACTTTTTTATCATTGTTCAAAAAGGGCATTAAGTGGTTTAATAAGGGTTCCCTTTCTCAACGGGTCAGGTTTACCCTTTTTAAACGGGTTTATCGGGGGGTTTTGCACCCCTTGTTAAACTATCCCCTTTTTCAACAAGATATCCCTATGCAATTTGTGAACGTGTTCTATTGTTTCGGGGGAATCTGTCAGTAAGATAACTGGATACTTGCATAATCGCCAATCCTTACAATTTTCGGGATTCTCGTAATTATAGCACCATTCCGAACAAAAATAAGTACACATACGGCACCAATCGTTACTAATGTCTGGCGTTCTATTCTTAATCATGCCCCCACCTCGTTAGAATCTGTTCGATCAGTTCTTTTAACGCTGGCGGCGGCCAGTTTGTGCCTATGTTCGTATTCATCGAATAACCCCGCGTTCTTTAGTGCCGTGCAAAGCGTGGCGGTTGTGACGTGCCCGCCGTCTGGCCTAACTAAGACATTCTTGCATACCCATGTAATCGAACGGCCAGCCTTAGCATATTCCATTAGTTCGGGTTTGGATAGGGTCAGAGTACGGCCAGCCTTAAAGAGCCCTTGCGGGGCGCTCGTCACGTCCTCGCGGAACATAAACGCGGCTGGGCGGCCCAGATAGCGGCCTTGTAGCTTTAGGTTATCCATGCGGTCTTTTGTCCTTTTGCTAATGCGGCGGCGTTCCTCGGCGTCTAAGATTCCAGTAACCGCTAGGGTCATTTGGCCGCCTAGATCATCCGTTGGCATGTCCAGTTCTACGTATCTAATTACGCACGAATCGCCCAAAATGCGCTTAATGTGCGGCATGTGTGCGGACGAATCACGCGTTAACCTGGATTGATTCAAACATACTAAGATTGGAATCTGGTAGGTTTTAATCTCTATCAGAGCCTGGGCCAGTTCTGGGCGTGGGAACACCGAGCCGCTAACGCCCTCGTCGGCGAATATCTCGCGGATAATCACGCCGTGGCGCTTGGCCCATTCGTTGATTAGGTGCTTTTGGGTGTCGACGGTTTGGCCTTTGTCGTCAGTAGAGATACGGCAATACCCAATAGCGGTTAATCCTTTGAGTTCGCTCATTCTTTTACCCTCTTTTTTATAGGAATGTTGCGAGCAGCGGCCATTATATCCATTAATACGCCGCCTATCACATCATCGGGCAATAATGTACGATCGGCTATGCGCTGGCGGAAACGCCACATATTTTTAGTACGGTTTGAGATTATCATTTTTAACACCATTCATAATTTTTGTATTTACGATTATAATTCTTAAAATCAGTAGACCAAAAAATTGGTTTGCGATTGGCCCAGCGTTTTAGGTCTTTCATTATTGCGCTAGGCTCGGAATCAATGTTAAGCATAACATAGGGATTAGTTCCGAGTTCGCGCAACTTGTAACAACGCCTAATAGCGGATTTAATCCCCGTGGGCCCGTCTAGATCATTAGAGCAGTAGACATAGAACATAACCTTATTTCTCGGGTTAATTCCGTGTTTTTTCAATAATTCTACGGTTTTGATTACGTCTTGCTCATAATCCCAGCTATCGAAAGCGAAATCAAAACACGCCAGCGGCTTAACCTTAGCGAGATATGCCGCCAATTCATCGGTTAATAATCTGGCGTCGAGCCCTTGCGAGAAGTCTATTTTAAGATTGTTTTTTGCGCAATAATCGCAAATGTGCTTAAAGTTCTCGGGCATAGCTAAAACATTGTTATCTAACAGTTTGATAGCAGAATGTTTAGGATTGTGTATTTTTTCTATATCTGATACCTTTTTTAGTTTCCCCTCTTTTTTTGGAACAATACAGAAAGAGCAATTACGAATACATCCGCGAGTTGTAAACCCTAAGCTATATTCGCAGTCGGGATATATCGAATAATCGGGCGATATTGTTTCTATTTCCATGGGTAATCTTTTTTTGAGATCGTAGCCTGGGCCGCCTATTTCTATCTCTATGTCGCCATAGGTTGCCCTTAACATCGCTGCCGAACTATCCGCCTTTTTTGCATTTTTTCTAAAAATGCACGAAATATAGACCTTATCGGGGGCGTTCGTGTTCCAGCTCACGCTATCCCCTCTCTCTCTATGATATGCGGCAATTTTCATTAGGGCCAGATTCGGGATCGTCGAATCTAAATCTATTAACATAATGTTCATTACCACACCTCTAAATCCATTTTATGAACAATATGCGCAAATTCTTCTAACGCCTCGTTGAATCCGTCGAGGTCGATAATTTGGCCCTCGGGCGTACAACACCCAATTAACGAATCTAGCACGAATTGCAAGCGCTCTACGTAGTCATTCGCCATTATTCCACCTCGTCCGAATAGAACATAACGGGCTCAACATCGCACGCGGGCGTATCGCCGTAGACCTGGGCGCATTTGCCGTTATCGTACCATTCGCAATTTTTACGGCCGCAAAATATAGCCATCAAATATACCCCCTAGAATCGAAAGGCGAGAACGTGGCAGCGGGCCCGCCGTTGCCCGCGATCAATCCGAGCGTTTGAGCCTGGATAGCTTGCAACTGGGCGGATAGGTTGGTTAGTTCTATCATGGTGTTAGAGATCGTGTTAAGCGCGGCCGTGTTGCTGTCCAACGCGTTAGTAATTGATACTATGCGCTCGGGCAGCGTGCTAAGGATGTCTATGTCGCGCTGGGCCGTCGGACTGTCGGCATATACTTCTATCTCGGGCTCGCCGTTCGATACGTCGCAATGTACGGGCGCGTTGTCGTCTTGGTGTTGACGGTTCGCCAGCCCGATTAGACGCGGGTCAATGTCGCCGTAGTGCATGACGCCCGCCAGGGCTGGGCGGCCATCGAAAGCCCAGCCGTAGCGCTCTAGGACGCGGCACACTTCGAGCGCTTGGGATTCCATGAGCTTAGGGCCCTCGATAGTGCATGACTTATAGTAGACCTGGCGAGGACGCGGGTAAATGTTGAGCTTAGGGCCCGCGGCAGCGAGATAGAGCTTAAACTTAATCTGTTCGTGGAATCCATACAAAAACCCATCATGGACGCGGGTATTCTTAACTAAGCGTTCCTGGCGAGCCCAGCCGCCGATAGTGAGCCCTTGGCCGTCGGCGAGCCTTATAGGACGTTCTCCGACGGTTTCGATTTTCACGACATACGCGCCGCTGATGTGAGCCCTAACGAGCTTGTCGGGGCGGCTCAACTCGGCGTACTCCTCGGTGGCTGTTTCCGTCGGTGTTACTACCCCGTTGACGGTTCCGCTTTTTTGTTCCGCTTTTTCACTTGTGCCAGCGTGTACGGAATCAACCCCCCTTTTAGCGTCCTCGTAGAGGATCGGGCTAAGGGTTCCAGGTACGCGGCGGACTTCTCCTAAGAACTCGAGTTTTTGCGCCCATTCGTAGCCCGTAGTTTTAGAAACGTGCATTATCTGGCTAGCGCGTTTACAGCTATGACCCTCGATTAAAAGCGCCTTAAACTTCTTGAGTTTGGGGTTTAGTTCTCTCATGGTCATAAATCAACCCCCCCTGTAATTCCCGAACTTCCGCCCAGGGGGTTGATTTTTTGACTATCCAGACATTCCGTTAAAGTGCTGTTAAGTTCCGCCTCTATCACGGCCCTACGAGTAAGGCCGCACATGTAGCCGCAGCCGTCGGGCGCGGCGGAAATTACGCTACACCTGGCGCAGATAGGCCAGCGTGGAACGGTCTTTTTAGGGTCGTCACATAGGGCGACTTTTTCCATATTATGGGCGTTAATCTCGTCGATTTTCTCCGAAATTTGCTTTTTTAATTTTTCTAGAATTTCTATGTCCGAATCGGTAAATTCTGTTATCGGCGCATGTCTGGCGACTATCCAATAACGATACGTAAAATAGAGTTCGACGGATGGGCGCGTCATTCTATCAACCCCGATTTTATGATAGCCGCGTTAATTAGGGTCACAGATTCATTAATTGATTTAAATTTGGAAAAAAGAGCGTAGTTTATTTTTTCTGGCTCGTTTGTAATCTGATCTAGTATGCAATAAAGATAAGCGTCTATTATTTTTGCATAGTATTCTGGGGAAAATGCTACAAATCTAGTCATTCTGCCGCCCCCAGGTAGCTTTTAACCTCGTCCTTTATGCCCGCTAGGTTATCATCATAAAGTGTAACGTCGCCGATCATTGCGCGATATAATGCGCATGGGCGGTCGTTCTTAATCCAGTATGCGCGGTCAATCTGCTGTTTGAAATATATCCCGTGCTGTACCCAATACACGCGGCCATTATATGACGCAAAACGGGCTAACGCGGCAGCGGGCCCGCGTACCTTTTCAAAAATCATAGGTAAACCCCCGTGTCTAAAAGGGCGTTAATGGCGCGGACATGCTCGGTTATGGCTTGGACGAATAGCCTAAGCTCGTCGCTTATAGGCTGTGTGTATCCGAATAACTCGCGGTGGACGCTGTTAAGATATGTGTTGGCTTTCTCCGCGTAGTATTCGAGATTGTAGGCGCAGTATGTGCCCGTCACTCTACCGCCCCCGCGTTGAGTTCCTCGAACTTGGCGGCGAGTTCGGAATTAATTTTTAAAATGTCACTATCCAGATAGGATTTAGTGGGCCCGACGAGATTTAGGCCCATTTCTGGGCGCTGGCTGTCGTAATTCTGTGAATTAATTTTTTTGTTAAGCATTGTATCACTTCGTTAATTTTGTAAAACTATTGTAAACTGAAAGCGGCCATAGCGGCGGCCATGTCGTCCATGTTTGCCCCGATGTAGGCTAATGTTTGTTCGGTGCTGGTGTGTCCTAACATCTTTGCGATCGTGACCACGGGAACGCCCGACAACCACATCATACGGCCGAATGTGCGCCTTAGTGTGTGGAACGAAAACGGAATATCGACGTCGATAGACACGCGCTTAAGCATTGTGTGGATTCCAGACGCCTTAACGTCCGAGTATGGGTAACAATGCTTGCCGCGCTGCCAGACTAGCAGATTATCGGGATTATATCCGCCGCCGCTCGTCATGGTGTGGCGGACCTTAAGCCACTCGCCCAGGGCCTCGTTAAATCTGGGATGGAAAGGCACTAAGCGCAGCTTACCGCCGCCGCGTCCTTTACCCGTGACGGTAACATAGCCGCGGGCGGTGTTGACGTCCGAGATTTTTAGGCGGATAATCTCGATTTTCCTTAGCCCCATTCCGAGCGCTAGAACGATCGCGAGCTGTTGGGCCGCGGGCTTAGCAGCGTCTAAGAC
>RHMF01000667.1_pt1 | contig 14928 bp, 11 predicted proteins | sample 5365151 | NCBI WGS metagenome assembly RHMF01 (sample SAMN10266501, study PRJNA497801) | feces metagenome | isolation source: feces | host: Bos taurus | place: China: Prairie of Fairy Mountain | collected 2017-08-14 | reverse complement strand
GTTTCCACGAACAAGCCTTCAACCAACGCAAGAAGCCATTCGGTTCATTGGCTATGCGTACTTTGGGAGATATGTACTCGGATGTGACATTAGGCGCCAAGAATGGATTGGAACTACAATACGACTCCATCTTGAAAGGAACAGAAGGTATCACCCACCGACAGAAGGTCATGAACAAATACCTGAACATCGTGGACATTCCACCAGTGGACGGATGTGACATCATTACCACCATCGATGTAGGCATGCAGGATATTGCCGAAAAAGCATTGATTGACCAGTTGAAAGAAATCAATGCCAGTGTCGGTGTAGCCATCCTCATGGAAGTGAAGACCGGCGAGGTGAAAGCCATCGTCAACATGACCAAGGGGAACGACGGCATCTATCGCGAAGTGAAGAACAATGCCGTATCGGACATGATGGAACCAGGTTCAACCTTCAAGACAGCTTCCATCATGGTTGCTCTGGAAGATGGTTACATCACTCCTGACCAAGAAGTAGACACCAAAAACGGAGTATACATGATGCATGGACGCCCCATGAAAGACCACAACTGGCATCGTGGAGGCTATGGAGTGATTGACGTGACCAAGGTTTTGATGGTATCCTCCAACATCGGTGTTTCACGCCTTATTGACGAGAATTATCAAAACCAGCCGGAAAAGTTTGTGGAAGGTCTATATAAATTAGGTATTGCCACTCCATTGAATCTGGATATTCCTGGAGCAGCCAAGAAACCGAACATCCGCAAACCGACCAAGGAGAACTGGTACAAGACAGCCTTGCCATGGATGTCCATCGGTTATGAAACACAGGTTCCTCCAATGAACACCTTGGCCTTTTATAATGCCATAGCCAATAATGGAGTCATGGTAAAGCCTAAATTTGTAAAAGCCATTGTGAAAGACGGACAAGTGATAGAAGAGATACCTACTGAGGTATTGAATCCATCCATCGCTTCGCCCAAGACCATCGAGCAAATCCAAACAATCCTACAGAAAGTAGTGAGTGACGGATTGGCCAAACCAGCAGGTTCCAAGCAGTTCCATGTATCAGGAAAGACAGGTACCGCCCAAGTTTCGAAAGGCTCCGGAGGTTACAAAAGCGGACAAATGCAATATCTTGTCAGCTTCTGTGGATACTTCCCTTCCGAAGCTCCGAAGTACAGCTGTATCGTAGCCATACAGAAACCAGGGCTTCCGGCATCCGGTGGTTTGATGGCAGGTAGTGTCTTCAGCGAAATAGCCGAAAGAGTTTACGCCAAGCATTTGGCACAAGACTTGAAAGAAGCCAAGGACTCAACCGCTATATTGACTCCAGATGTAAAACATGGAGATTTAGCAGCCGCTCATTACATTTTGGACGAAATAGACATTGAAGTCATTGGAGAAGGCATCCGTAAGGACAACAAGCCTCATTGGGGAAGCATTACCCATAACCCCAATCAGAACATCACCCTTCAACCTAAAGATATCAATGAAAAAAGGGTACCGAGCGTGATCGGAATGGGCGCCAAAGACGCTGTCTACCTACTGGAAAGTATAGGGTTAAAGGCACGAGTTTACGGCCTTGGAAAAGTGAAGAGTCAAAGTATCCCTGCGGGAAATACACTCATCAAAGGGAAAACGATAGATTTAAGATTGCAATAAAAAGAGAGAAAGACATGATACTGGAAAGAATTTTAAACGGAATAAATATCATTGAGACGATAGGTGACACCACCTTAGAAATCTCAGGCATCCACATCGACTCACGAAAGGTGGAAACCGGACATTTGTTTGTAGCCGTTAAGGGTACACAAACTGACGGACATGCATACATCGGGAAAGCCATTGAAAAAGGAGCCTCTGCCATTGTATGCGAAACACTTCCTGAACAATTGACCAATGGTGTTACATATATAAAGGTAGAAGATACCGAAGATTGCGTCGGCAAATTGGCTACCGCCTTTTATGGCGACCCTACCTCCAAGTTGGATTTGGTAGGTGTAACCGGAACCAATGGAAAAACCACCATTGCTACCTTATTATATAATATGTTCCGTAAATTCGGCTATAAGGTAGGCCTCATCTCAACCGTTTGCAATTTCATCGACGGAGAAGCTATCCCAACCGAGCACACAACCCCCGACCCCATCACCCTCAACCAATTATTGGGACGCATGGCGGACGAAGGTTGTAGATATGTATTCATGGAAGTCAGTTCTCATTCCGTTGCACAGAAACGTATCGGAGGTTTGAAGTTTGCCGGAGGTATCTTCACCAACCTTACCCGTGATCATTTGGATTATCACCAGACGGTAGAGAATTACCTCAAAGCCAAGAAGACGTTCTTCGACAATCTTCCGAAATCAGCTTTTGTACTGACCAATTTGGACGACAAGAATGGTATGGTCATGACTCAAAATACCAAGGCCAAAGTTTGCACCTATTCTCTCCGCACCATCAGCGATTTCAAGGGAAAGGTATTGGAAGACGGATTTGAAGGCATGTTACTGGATATCAACAATGTAGAAGTCAATGTACAATTCATTGGCCGCTTCAACGCTTCTAACCTATTGGCAGTTTATGGAGCAGCTTGTCTGCTCGGCAAAAAGCCGGAAGATGTTTTGTTGGTATTGAGCACATTACAACCTGTTTCCGGTAGATTTGACGCATTGCGCTCACCAAGAGGTTATAGCGCCATTGTAGACTATGCCCATACTCCAGATGCTTTGGTTAATGTACTGAGTACCATCCAGGAAGTATTAAATGGACGAGGCAATGTCATCACCGTAGTCGGCGCTGGAGGAAATCGTGATAAAGGGAAACGCCCTATCATGGCACAAGAAGCAGCCAAGCAAAGCGACAAGGTCATCATCACCTCCGACAATCCACGCTTCGAGGAACCTCAGGATATCATCAATGACATGCTGGCAGGCCTCAACAAGGAAGATATGCGGAAAGTCATCAGCATTGTTGATCGTAAAGAGGCCATCAAGACAGCCTGTATGTTAGCACAAGCTGGTGATGCCATCCTAGTAGCCGGAAAAGGTCACGAAAATTACCAAGACATCAAAGGCGTCAAGTACCACTTTGATGACAAAGAAGTGATAAAAGAAATATTTGCAAACGAATAATATAGAGGTATGTTATACTACTTATTTGAATATTTAGAACAATTTGATTTTCCAGGGGCCGGAATGTTCGGATATGTATCTTTCCGTTCTTTGATGGCTATCATCCTGGCATTGTTGATTTCAACCATCTTCGGTGAATACTTTATCAATTTACTGAAGAAAAAGCAAATCACTGAAGTACAACGTGATGCATCCATCGACCCTTTCAATGTTAACAAGAAAGGAGTACCAACTATGGGAGGTATCATCATTATTTTTGCGACATTAGTTCCTTGCCTCCTTTTAGGTAAGCTCCACAATGTATACATGTTATTGATGTTGATTACCACCGTTTGGTTAGGCACTTTAGGATTCTTGGACGATTACATCAAGACTTTTAAAAAAGACAAGGAAGGTTTGCATGGCAAGTTCAAGATCATTGGCCAAGTTGGTTTGGGACTGATTGTCGGCTTGACACTCTACTTGAGTCCTAACGTCGTGATTCGGGAAAACATCGAAATACAGAAAGAAGGTCAGGTAGTAGAAGTAATCCACAAGGCACAAGACCAAAAATCCACGAAAACCACCATCCCATTCTTCAAGAATAACAACTTGGACTATGCTGATTTCGTTGGCTTTATGGGAGAACATGCCCAAACAGCTGGATGGATTCTGTTTGTTCTAGTCACTATCTTTGTAGTAACTGCCGTTTCAAATGGAGCTAATTTGAATGACGGGATGGATGGTATGGCAGCCGGCAATTCGGCCATCATCGGACTTACCTTAGGGATTCTGGCATATGTCTCCAGTCACATCGAATATGCCAGCTATTTGAACATCATGTTCATCCCAGGCAGTGAAGAACTAGTTATCTTCATTTGCGCTTTCATTGGTGCATTGATTGGTTTCCTTTGGTACAATGCCTTCCCGGCACAAGTATTCATGGGAGATACCGGAAGTTTGACCATCGGGGGTATCATTGCCGTTTTTGCCATCATCATCCACAAGGAATTGCTCATCCCGATTCTTTGCGGTATCTTCTTGGTGGAAAACTTATCGGTCATCCTGCAAGTGAAATACTTTCAAGCTGGAAAGAAAAAAGGGAAAAAACAACGTATATTCAAACGGACACCAATACATGACCATTTCCGTATTACCATGGCTCAGTTGGATCCGGAATGCAGTTATTTATTTACCAAGCCAACCAATGTTTTCCACGAATCGAAAATTACGGTCCGTTTCTGGATTATCACGATTGTATTGGCTGCTATTACCATCATTACGTTAAAAATTAGATAAGAATATGGCGAAAAGAATTGTTATATTAGGAGCAGGCGAAAGCGGAGCTGGTGCTGCCGTTCTAGCTAAAAAGCAAGGGTTTGATACTTTTGTTTCAGACATGTCCGCCATCAAGGATAAATACAAAGCCATGTTGGACGAACGTGGCATCGAATGGGAAGAAGGTAAGCATACAGAAGAACTCATTCTGAACGCTGACGAAATCATCAAAAGCCCGGGCATTCCCAACGAAGCACCCATTATTCAGAAACTGATAGTGTTAGGTACGCCCATCATTTCCGAAATTGAATTTGCTGGCCGATATACCAATGCCAAGATGATTTGTATCACCGGAAGTAATGGAAAAACCACCACTACTTCCTTGATTTATCATATATTCAAGAAAGCAGGATTAAATGTCGGTTTGGCCGGTAACATCGGACAAAGTCTGGCATATCAAGTAGCAGAATGTAACTACGATTACTATGTAATTGAGTTGAGCAGTTTCCAACTGGACAACATGTACAATTTCCGTGCCAACATTGCCGTATTGATGAACATCACTCCGGACCACTTGGACCGTTATGATCACGACATGCAGAATTATGTGGATGCCAAATTCCGTATTCTGCAAAACCAAACCCAAGAAGATGCATTTATTTTCTGGAACGATGACCCTATCATCCAAAAAGAGTTGCACAAATACGGCATTCATGGCCATTATTACCCATTCGCCGAAAAGAAGGAAGAGAACAATGTGGCTTACATCGAAAATGAACAACTTTATTTCACTGAGCCCATTGCATTCAACATGGAACAGGAAGAATTGGCATTAACTGGTACACACAATTTATTCAATTCCATGGCTGCCGGTATTTCGGCTAATTTGGCTGGCATCCGTAAGGAATGTATCCGAGAAGCATTGAGCGACTTTAAAGGAGTAGAGCACCGATTGGAAAAAGTATGCAGAGTCAGAGGAGTAGACTATATCAATGACTCCAAAGCGACCAATGTAAATTCTTGTTGGTATGCCCTTCAAAGCATGAAAACAAAGACTGTGCTTATTTTAGGAGGGAAGGACAAAGGAAACGACTATACAGAAATTGCAGACCTAGTAAAAGAAAAATGTGTAGGACTAATCTACATGGGGCTCCATAATGAAAAGTTACATGAGTTCTTTGACGGATTTGGCTTACCCATTGCAGATGTTCAAAGCATGGAGGATGCAGTCAACGCTGCTTACCACATGGCAAAGAAAGGAGAAACAGTATTGTTAAGTCCTTGCTGTGCCAGCTTTGACTTGTTCAAGAGCTACGAAGACCGTGGAGACCAATTCAAAAAATGCGTTAGAAACCTATAAGAAACAATATGGGCCTGATAAAAGATTTATTCAAAGGAGACAAAGTCATCTGGATTATCTTCCTGTTTCTTTGTCTGATATCCGTTGTTGAGGTGTTCAGTGCGGCCAGTACACTCACCTACAAGAGCGGCGACCATTGGGGACCTATCACCCAGCATAGTGTCATCCTAATGGTAGGGGCTTTCATTGTGGTATTGGTACACAACATTCCATGTAAGTACTTCAGCGTACTCCCCTTCTTCTTGCTGCCTCTCTCCTGTATCCTATTGCTCTTTGTGATGGGGATGGGTATCATTACAGGCGACCGTGTAAATGGAGCTGCTCGTTGGATGACCTTTTTCGGGATTCAGTTCCAACCTTCAGAACTAGCAAAGATGGCCGTTATCATTGTCACCGCCTTTATTCTGTCTAAATTTCAGGAAGAAGATGGTGCCAACCCGAAGGCTTTCAAATATATCATGTGGATTATCGGTATCGTATTTATTCTGATTGCACCGGAAAACGGATCTACCGCGGCCCTTTTGGCAGGTGTTGTCTTTCTGATGATGCTTATTGGACGTGTACCTTGGAGACAAATCGGTAGATTGGTAGGGATTATCGGTGTTACACTTTCCTTATTAATTACCGTTATTGTGGTGATTCCGCCTAGTGTCTATGAAAACGTGCCTGGTACACACCGTTTCTCTACATGGCAAAGCCGTATCAAAGGGTTCTTTGAAGACAAGGGTGCCATTCCTGCAGCTAAATTTGACATTGATAAAGATGCACAAGTAGCTCATGCCAATATTGCGATTGCAACCAGTAATGTCATCGGGAAGATGCCTGGGAACAGTGTACAACGCGACTTCCTTTCCCAAGCTTTCTCCGACTTTATCTTCGCCATCGTCATCGAAGAGTTAGGTTTATTGGGAGGAGCCTTTATCGTAATGCTATACCTATGGCTATTGATACGAGCCGGAAGAATAGCCAAACGGAGTGATAAACATTTCCCGGCCTTCCTTGTCATGGGAATTGCCTTGCTATTAGTATCCCAAGCCATGCTGAACATGATGGTGGCAGTAGGCTTGTTCCCGGTGACCGGCCAGCCATTGCCTTTAATCAGTAAGGGGGGAACTTCTACCTTAATCAATTGTGCCTACATCGGTATGATTCTGAGTGTCAGCCGGTATGTAGCCGACAAGGAAGCCCAACGTCAACAAGAAGAAATGCAGGCTAACGACGAAAAGCTACAAGCAGCTGCCCAAGCACTGGTTCTTCAAGCAAGAGAAATTATCCAAAACGAAAATGAGAATAACGATGAAATCCTGACAGAAGCTTTGCAAACCGTACAAGCCAATGGTCATACGGGAAAAGAAAAGAGAGAAGAAAGCGAAGATTATTCGTAATAAATATTCTTCATTCGACGGATTTTATAACAGATATTCATAACTTTGCAAACCCAACTAAAAGAATAGGGAAATTATGAAAGAAAATTTGAGAATTATTATCAGCGGAGGAGGCACCGGCGGACATATTTTTCCAGCCGTATCCATTGCCAATGCCATCAAGGAACTGCAGCCGGATGCAGACATTCTGTTTGTCGGTGCAGAAGGAAGAATGGAAATGCATCGTGTTCCTGCTGCTGGTTATCCCATAAAAGGTCTGCCCGTAGCGGGATTTGACCGCAAGAACTTGTTGAAGAACATTCCTGTACTCATCAAGTTATTCAAAAGCCAGAACTTGGCACGGAAAATCGTCAAGGATTTCCGTCCTCATGCAGCCGTAGGCGTCGGTGGCTATGCTAGTGGACCGACTTTGAAAGTGGCAGGAAGCATGGGTATACCAACTCTTTTGCAAGAGCAGAACTCATACGCTGGCGTTACGAACAAACTATTGGCTAAACAAGCCAAAAAGATTTGTGTAGCATACGAAGGCATGGAACGTTTCTTTGACAAAGAAAAGATTATCTTGACAGGTAATCCGGTTCGTCAAGGTCTGCTCAACCACACCATGAATCGAGAGGAAGCCATTGCTACCTTTGGATTGGATCCGAACAAACGGACTGTCCTCATCCTGGGAGGCAGCTTGGGAGCACGTACCATTAACCAGTGCTTGATGAACAACTTAGAAAAAGTTAAATCATCTGGCATCCAATTCATTTGGCAAACAGGAAAAATCTATATCGACGAAGCACGGGCTGCCGTCGCAAAAGCCGGCGAACTTCCCATGTTGCATGTAACTGACTTTATCAGCGACATGGCAACCGCTTATCGTGCTGCAGACTTGGTAATCAGTCGCGCTGGAGCCGGTTCAATCTCCGAATTCTGCCTTTTGCAGAAACCGGTCATCCTAGTTCCATCACCCAATGTAGCCGAAGACCATCAAACTAAAAACGCCTTGGCTTTGGTTGAAAAGAACGCCGCGCTTTATGTCAAAGATATAGACGCTCAGGAACAATTGTTGGGAAAGGCTATCGAAGCTGTCAACCAACCGGAATTATTGAAGAATTTGAGTCATAACATAACCCAACTGGCTTTTACCGATTCTGCCAATGTCATTGCAAAAGAGGTTATCAAGTTGGCTGAAAAATACAAGAAAGAACATGGATGTTAATACTATCAAATCCGTCTATTTCATCGGTGCCGGTGGTATCGGTATGAGTGCTTTGGTACGCTACTTCCTGTCGAAAGGCAAGAAAGTGGGCGGATACGATCGTACACCAAGTGAACTGACCTTGAAACTTACAGAAGAAGGTGCTGACATCCAATACGATGAATCACCGGAACTGATTCCTGCCGATTTCCGTGATTCAGCGAGCACATTGGTAGTCTATACAGCTGCCATGCCGGAAGACCATGTATTGCTCCAATACTTCCGTCATCATGGCTTCACCATCTACAAGAGAGCCCAAGTATTGGGTATGCTCACCCGCACTAGCAAAGGATTATGTGCAGCCGGCACCCATGGCAAGACAACCACTTCTTCCATGGCTGCCCATTTGTTGTATCAGTCTCAAGTGGGATGCGATGCATTCTTGGGTGGAATCTCGAAAAACTATGGAACCAACTTGTTGTTATCGGACAAGAGTGAATATGTTGTTATCGAAGCAGATGAGTTTGACCGTTCTTTCCATTGGTTGACTCCATACGCAACCATCATTACCTCGACCGATGCAGACCACCTCGACATCTATGGTACTGAAGAAGCCTATTTGGAAAGTTTCAGCCACTACACCTCCCTCATCCAACCGGGAGGAGCACTCATCATGCGCAAAGGTATCTCTTTGAAGCCCCGTTTACAAGAAGGCGTCAAGTTATATACTTATTCTCGTGAAGAAGGCGACTTTCATGCAGCCAATGTGCGCATTGGTGGAGGAGAAATTATCTTCGATTACATTTCTCCATTGGGCAATATCAACGATGTCCAGTTGGGTGTCCCCATCGCCATCAATATCGAAAACGGAATTGCAGCCATGGCACTAGCACAGCTTAGTGGAGCCAGCAACGAAGAAATCAAGGCAGGAATGGCCTCTTTCCAAGGAGTAGACCGCCGTTTCGACTTTAAAATCAAAACGGACAAAATCGTTTATCTAAGCGACTATGCCCATCATCCGGAAGAAATCAAACAAAGCATCCTTTCCATGCGAGCTTTGTACGAAGGCAAGAAGCTGACCGCTATCTTCCAACCACATTTGTATACTCGTACTAGAGACTTTTATCAAGAGTTCGCCGAAAGCCTCTCTTTACTGGACGAAGTCATCTTGACTGACATCTATCCGGCACGAGAACTGCCAATAGAAGGAGTAAGCAGTCAATTGATATACGACCATTTGTGCCCGAAAATGGAAAAGACCTTGTGCAAGAAAGAAGAAATTCTGGACATTTTGAAGAACAAAGACATTGAAGTATTAATTACATTAGGTGCGGGTGACATCGAAAACTATGTTCCCCAAATCTGCCAAATATTGAACGGACGATGCTGAAAAAAGTTTTCATATTCCTATTTCTGATACTGATTACAGCCTATCTGATGATAGCTGTCACAGTATTGAACGCCAAGCCTCAAGAACAGACTTGCGCTGGTATGGAATTGATCATCAATGACAGCATTGACTACGGCTTTATCAGTAAGAAGGAAGTACTCCGTTTGTTAAACAACAAAAAATTCTCTCCGATAGGAAAAAAAATGGAGGAAATTAACACCCGTCTCTTAGAAGACGAGTTGAGACAGCATCCACTAATAGGAAATGCAGAATGTTATCGTACGTCAAGTAACCGCATTGGTATCGAAATAACACAACGACTGCCTATTTTGCGGATTATGGCTGCAAATGGAGAGAACTACTATATTGACGATAAGGCACATCGGATGCCCATACCCAATAGTGCAGCCAATGTGGCCATTGTAACTGGACATGTAGACAAGACATTTGCAGCCAATGAACTTTACGAATTCGGCATGTTCCTACAAAAGAACCCATTTTGGAAAGCACAGATACAACAAATCAATGTCACACCTGCCAAAGAATTGGAATTAGTGCCACAAGTAGGTGCCCACATTATTTTCCTTGGCAAACCTGGCAATTACGAGAATAAATTTGAAAGGTTAAAGACTTTCTACCAAAAAGGGCTGAACGAAATCGGTTGGAACAAATACAGCCGAATCAGCCTTGAATTTGACAATCAGATTATTTGTACCAAAAAAGAGAAGTAAGATATGGCAGTAACAGATTTTATTGTAGCGATTGAGCTGGGATCTTCAAAGATTTCCGGCATTGCAGGGAGAAAGCTTCCAGACGGGAGCATACAGATACTGGCGACAGCCAGTGAAAACGCTTCCGACTGTATTCGGAAAGGAGTGATTTATAATCTGGACAAGACCACACAAAGCCTTACTTCGATTATCAAGAAACTGGAATCGACATTAAAGGCTTCGATTGGTAAGGTATATATAGGCATGGGAGGACAATCATTGCGTACGATCCGCAATACAGAAGTCCGCCATATGGATGAAGAAATTAAGATTTCGCAAGAATTGATTGATTCATTAAAAGACAGCAACCGGGCTGTACCTATTGTGGGATATCAGATATTGGGAGTCGCACCACAAGAATACAAGGTTGGCAACGATTTGATTGTTGAACCTGTCGGTGTACAGACAGACCATATTGAAGCGCGTTTCTTGAACATCATAGCCCGTAAGAATGTAAAGGAAAACATCACTAAATGCTGTGATTTGGTTCCTATTGAAATTGCAGAAGACGCCGAAGACCTCATCGCTCCATTGGCATTGGCAGAAGCCGTGCTAACCAGCAGCGAGAAACGTTCCGGATGCGCCCTCATCGATTTTGGTGCAGACACAACTACGGTTTCAGTGTACAAGAATAACATTCTCCGCCATTTGGCAGTCATTCCATTAGGCGGTAACAACATTACCCGTGACATCTGTAGCCAGCAGATAGAAGAAGAGGATGCCGAAGCTTTAAAAGTCCGTTTTGCACAGGCTTATACAGAGCCGACAGAAAACGATGATGAAAATAAGACATATAGATTAGACAACGGTTGCTCTATCAATGCCATTCTATTGGAAGATATCGTAGAAGCTCGTCTCAATGAGATTCTCGACAATGTAGCCAACCAAATCGTCTTGTCCGGCTATGAGAACAAGCTATTGGCTGGTGCCATCATCACTGGTGGAGGTATCAACCTGAAGAACATGGAAGAAGCGTTTATCAAACGTACCAAGATTGAGAAATTGAGAATCGCCAAAGATACTCATATTTCATTAAAGGGCATGGAAGTGAAGAAAGACGGTTCTAACAATACTTTGATAGCGCTTCTCGCAGCTGGAAAAGAGAATTGCTGTCTAGCTATGCCAGAACATCCAAAACCAGAACCAGTTAAAAAGACAACTTCACCGCATGTCATCGAAGGAGAATTGTTTACACCATCTGGTGAAAGCATGGCTTTAGCTAAAGAAGAGGAAGAACGCAAGCGCCAACAAGAGAAAGAAGCCATCTTTGCTCAACAAAAGGCTGAGAAGGAAGCACAAAAAGCAGCAGCTGAAGCACAACGGGTAGCCGAAGAAACAGAGCGCAAGCGAAAGACCGAGTGTGAAGAACTGATTCAAGAAGCAGCCAGACTGAAGAATGCAGGTGAATATAGCTCTGCCAAGAAAAAGCTGGATAAGGCCCGCAAGATGAAAATAGCCGAAAAGGAAGAAGCCATCACTACACTTGAAAAGGAAGTGATGAAACTGAAGAATGAGAACAGCTTCTGGGGCAACATTTCAAAGAGAGTCACTAAAGCTATAGAGACTGTCCTTGACGAAGATAAAAACGAATAAAAACAACCGAATATGTCAGAAGAAAATAACATAATGCCGTTCGATTTCCCATCGGCTACTTCTTGCATCATCAAAGTAATTGGTGTAGGTGGTGGTGGCGGCAACGCAGTAAACCATATGTATAAGGAAGGCATTCACGATGTAGCATTCGTGGTATGCAACACCGATTGTAAGGCACTCGAGGAATCACCGGTTCCAGTTAAGGTACAGCTTGGCCACGAAGGTTTGGGAGCAGGGAACCGCCCTCAGAAAGCCCGTGAAGCCACCGAAGAAAGTTTGGCTGAAATCCAGAACATGCTGAACGACGGCACCAAGATGGTATTCATTACCGCCGGTATGGGAGGCGGTACAGGTACAGGTGCCGCACCGCTCATTGCTAAGGTAGCCAAGGACATGGATATCCTCACTGTAGGTATTGTCACCATCCCATTCCGTTGGGAAGGAAACAAGAAGATTGACCAAGCCTTGGACGGTGTGGAAGAAATCAGCAACAATGTCGACGCACTCCTAGTTATCAACAACGAGAAATTGGGCGAAATCTACCCGGACCTCTCGGTGATCAGTGCTTTTGCCAAAGCAAACGACACCTTGCTCATCGCAGCCAAAAGTATTGCCGAAATCATTACCATGCGCGGTATCATCAACCTCGACTTCAACGATGTGAAGACCGTCTTGAAAGATGGTGGTGTAGCCATCATGAGTACCGGTTACGGCGAAGGCGAAAGCCGTGTAACCACTGCCATCAACGAAGCACAACACTCACCATTGCTCAACAATAACGACATCTTCAAGTCGCAAAAGGTTTTGTTGAACATCACTTATAGCAGCGAGCACGAGTTGATGATGAACGAAATGGAAGAAGTACGCGAATTCATGAACAAGTTCAACAGCGACTTCGAAACCAAGTTCGGTATGGCCATTGATGATTCATTGGGTCAGAAGGTAAAAATCACCCTCCTGGCAACGGGATTCGGTGTCCAGGACATCCACATGAAGGAAATGGACGACCGTATGAAGAAACGCACCATCGAAGAAGAACAACGTCTGGCCGAACTGGAAGAAATCGAAGAAGGAAAGCGTAGCCGTCGCGAAAAGTTCTACGACAAGGATAGCAGCTCGAAGATCCGTCGTAAACCTCGCCGCAACATCTACCTCTTCTCACTCGAAGATTTGGATAATGACAATATTATAAGCATGGTAGAAACTGTCCCGACTTTCCAACGCAGTAAGGATATGTTGGATAGTATTCAGACACGAATCTCTACCGAAGATGAGTTTCATCATACTGAAAACTCCGAAAACGAAAATGGAAATGTAATTCACTTTTAAAATCAGATAGAATATGGAAATGTTTGACCGCATCAGCAACGATATCAAAGAAGCCATGAAGGCTAAAGACAAAGTTCGTTTGGAAACTTTGCGTAACATCAAAAAGGTATTCCTCGAAGCTAAGACAGCTCCGGGTGCCAATGATACCTTGACCGATGATGCCGCTATGAAAATCATGCAGAAACTCGTGAAGCAAGGCAAGGATTCGGCTACCCTTTACAACGAACAAGGCCGCGCGGACTTGGCAGAAGCAGAATTGGCACAAGTAGCTGTTATCGAAACTTACCTTCCGAAGCAAATGAGCGCAGAAGAATTGGAAGCAGCCTTGAAAGCAATCATTGCCGAAGTAGGTGCAGAAGGTCCGAAGGACATGGGCAAGGTGATGGGTACAGCTACCAAGAAATTGGCAGGATTGGCAGAAGGCCGCGCCATTTCAGCTAAGGTAAAGGAACTTTTGGGATAATCATCTCCTGAAAACATTCATCTATTTATAAGTACGGATTACACGGAATTCACGGATACTATTATCGTATCAATCCGCGTAATCCGTACTTCTTTTCGCTCTAACACTTCGGCGTTTGAAGAAAAACGTTTAAGTGTTTAATTCATCAAAATCAATCGAACAATTCCTTTAACACATCGAGTGACTTCAATATCGGGAAATCCGGTATATGGAGACGGTAATAATCGTTAATGATCGTCAAGCAGCGGTTTCGCTCAGTACGACTCATACCGAACAAATGCATGGTTTCGTAATTCATTCGAAGCAACAACCGAACACGAGCCGCCTCATCCGGTTTCAAGAAAGAACCGCTCTTAGGCAATGAAGAAATAAAACATGCATTAAGCATATCGAAATAACAACCAGTACTATAATCATCCAGATTAGGATACAAACCGAGGAAGCGCGAAAGGCGCATAAGGAAAACCAAATGGAAATTGGCAAAAGAACGATTCTCACACTCATCCAACCAACGGATGGAATACTGCAAATAAGCAAACAGAGGTTCATTGGCCGACTCCTCCTTCAAAGCCCGATAGAGGAACTCCGCCAGAAACATCGCAATAGATGACTTATAAGGATGATAAGGTAACGAACGGAAAGGATAAAGTGACTTCGCTTCACGAATACGATGAAGGTTACTAGTAGGACGTACATCCACCTCCACCTCTACAATAGATAGAGGTTGAAAAAGTACAGTCTGCACTCCACTCTTACGGGATTTAGGCATCTTAATCAAAAAAGAAGCCCTCCCGTCTTGTTCGGTGTAGATATCCACGATGTTCGAAGTATCATTGTACTTTAAAGTATGGAGCACGATGCCAGTCAATTTCTGATACATATTCTTCTTATTATGTCTTGAACCGAGTACAAAAATAGGGAAAAACAAGGAATTTTCATCAAAACATGCATTTTTTTCTCAGAATGTTTTGCAGATTCAAAAAAACACTCTAAATTTGCACTCGCTTTCGAAAAGGAAGTAAGCTCTTTGAGAAATGGTGTGGTAGTTCAGCTGGTTAGAATACCTGCCTGTCACGC
>RHMF01001138.1_pt1 | contig 14934 bp, 17 predicted proteins | sample 5365151 | NCBI WGS metagenome assembly RHMF01 (sample SAMN10266501, study PRJNA497801) | feces metagenome | isolation source: feces | host: Bos taurus | place: China: Prairie of Fairy Mountain | collected 2017-08-14 | reverse complement strand
AAAAATGGGAGACTCACCCTGCCGGAGAGATCTACGGAGGACACGGCTCGTTTATCATCCTGACGAAACGCTATCTGGAGCGCTGCGGGGTGATAGACTATCCGGTATTCCTGTTCTGCGAGGAGATTTGGCTTGGGGAGCAGTGCCGGAAGGCGGGACTGAGGGTGATGTATGAGCCCTCGCTGAAGGTGAGCGACGCTGAGCATGCCTCGACTGGGCGCATGAAGCTGAGCTACTACTGCCACCTGAACGAAGAAGCACTCGGCTATATCATCAAGACTTTCTATTGAATCGGCATCACACAGAGGCTGCGGCAGCCCGTGTGGGTGGAATCGAACGACACCAGCGTGCCGTCGGCACTGACGCGCGGATGGAGGTCGCACTTCCAGTTGTGATCGACATCGGGATTCACAAACTGTTTCAGACTCTTCACATCGGCCAGCAGCGACACCTCATCGCTCTTGACGCTGACCTTCCACAGTTTACAATGACGATACTTGTCGGGGTAGGTATCCACCACGAAGGTGTCGCCGTCGATAAAGTGGTGATGCCCGTCTGAATTCAGCTGAGGATAGCCACAGCGCTTCCACTGGCGCATCGTAGGGTCGGAGACGAACACATGGGAGTCGATATCCTCCATGCGGCAATAGGCCACGATGGCATTCTGACGGTTCCACACATAATGCGACACCATGCCCGAAGTGGGCGACACATGCATCTGGCGCGACTGGAGGTCGAGCACCACGAGACGGGTGCGCTTGAACGTGCCCTTGTACCAGCGGTGGAGGAAGGCCACATAGCGACCATCAGCAGAAAACTCGGTATGGGTGACGAAATGACTGGTATCGGCCATCGACGGTTCGGGCTGAAGGGCTGCAAGCTGCTCGAGACTGACAAGCAACTGGCGCTCGTTCGTATCGAGACTGACGAGATAGAGTCCTGTAGCGGCAGGGGCAGACTCATCCAGAAGAGCCTCATCATCGCTGACAGCATAGCCATAGCCCGGCATCAGACGCTCCAGACGACCATAGCTGAAGGTGGTGGCCCAACGGCCATCGACACTCACGCTGTCGACGGGCCAGTCAATGAGGCGCTTCTCGCCCGTATCGATGTGGCAGATGGTGGCATTCAGACGGCCGCCCTCGCACGTATTATATATAAGGTGGGAATCGTCGACCCACTGCAGTCGGCAACCCTTGTGGTAGTTCCACGCATGGGTATCGCCCAAGTGGTGCCATTCGCCATAGCGCTCGCCAGCATAGAAGCCCACCTCGAGGGCATCGTCTTTCGTAGGCATGCGGAGAGGTATCTGAAGGCGGCAACCCAACAGCCGGCTATTGTCGCGCGAGAAGGGTTTCACGTCGTGGAAACCGAAGAAGCTGTCTTCAAGGACAATCGGTTCGTGACAGAACTTTGACGGATAATTGGGAAGCAAGTCGTAGAAACCCTGATAGATATTGCGGACGGCATCTTTCAGGAGATAATTGTTCTTGACACGCTGATAGACAAAGGCCTCTAATTTGTTCATTTCGCTCGATTTTTGCTGCAAAAGTACAAAAAAATTCCAAAAGGCGCATATATCTGAGATAATTATTGTACCTTTGCACCCTGAATTTTTACAGGGTCAGTCGGAATATGAGTCAGGATCTGGTTTCAGTCATCATGCCAACGTTTAATGCTGGTCGATTTCTATCGGGCAGCATTGAGAGTATTCTGGCTCAGACCTACACGAACCTGGAACTGATCATCTCCGACGACGGCTCGACAGACCCCCAGACCATCAGCACCCTGAAGCACTATGCCGCCAAGGACGAGCGCGTAAAAGTGAAGTTCCTGGAGAAGAACCACGGTCCCGGCTTTGCCCGAAACGAGGCCATCGAACGGGCGCAGGGCCGATATATCGCCTTCTGCGACAGCGACGACCGCTGGTTTCCCGACAAGCTGGAGAAGCAGCTGGCCCTGATGCTGGCCAGAGACTGTGCGCTGGTATGTTCCTCGTATATCATCTGCGACGACAACGACAAGGAGACGGGCATCAACTATGCCCCGCCAAGAATATCGTTCCGGATGCTGAAGCGCGACAACAAGATTGGCTGTTCGACGGCGATGTACGACACGAAGAAGCTGGGACAGAAATTCTTCATGCCCGACCTTCGCAAGCGACAGGACTGGGGACTCTTCCTGACCATCATCAAGAAGTGCAGGATGGCCTACGGCATCGAGTATCCCCTCGCCTACTACCGCAACCGCAAGAAATCGGTGTCGAGCAACAAGTTCTCGCTGGTAAAATACAATATCCGCGTATATGAGAAAGTGCTCGGATTCTCGAAAATAAAGGCGTATCTCTACTTCCTGTTCCTGTTTCTGCCCACCTATTACATCAAGGTGCAGAAGAGAAATATGGACAGCAAACATTATCTCGAAGAAAAAACACACCATAAAATACAATAAATGAGTAATTCCTGCGTTTTAGAAATAAAAAAAACGGCTTATCGATACATGACTACCCCTCAAGAACAGGTCCGATCATCGGGTATGGGCCGGATACAGAATAGCGTCAAAAGGGTCTTCGACTTTTTTGTGGCAGTCAGTTGTATCATCATCTTTTCACCGCTCATCGTCATCTGTTGGATCCTGATCAAACTGGAGGACGGCGGACCAGCCATCTTCAGTCAGGAGCGCATCGGCAAAAACGGCAAGCCTTTCCATATCTACAAGTTCCGCACGATGGAGGTGGATGCCGAGAAGGAAGGCCCGATGCTGTACCAGCACGAGAACGACCAGCGCATTACCCGTATCGGAAAGTTCCTGAGAAGCCATCACCTGGACGAACTGCCTCAGTTGTGGAACGTGGTGAAGGGCGACATGGCCTTTATCGGCCCAAGACCTGAGCGCAAGTTCTTCATCGACCAGATCATGGAGCACGACCCCCGCTACGAACAACTCTACGCCATCAGGCCAGGCGTTACCAGCTATGCCACCCTGCATAACGGCTATACCGACACGATGGAGAAGATGCTGAAACGACTGGAGATGGACCTGTACTATCTGGAGCACCAGTCGCTGTGGATGGACATCAAGATTCTGTGGTACACCTTCGCCAACATCGTATCAGGAAAGATATTCTAACGATTTATGAGATATCACTCAATCACACTATTCGCCGCCGGTATCCTGTGTTCTGCCAGTCTGAACGCACAGGATTCGCAGGCAACACATGTAACTTACGACCTGACGACGGAGGCTGCCGTGGGAACAGGCGACCATACGGCTGCGCTGCTGACGGCTAATCGTCATCATGTACTGAGTACGCGACCGAATACGGCCTATCTTCGCGGTGCCCTCAACGTGGAGCATGCTTTCTCGAAAGATCTCTCACTCTCGGGCGCTGTCGACGTGATCGGCTCTGTACATGCCGACCATAAGGCGTATCTGCAGCAGTGCTACGTGAATCTGTCGTGGAAGCAGTTCTTCCTAGAGGCTGGCAGCAGAGAGGAAAAACAGGTGGTGCGCGACGACCTGCTCTCTACGGGCTCGTTCGTGAAAGGCACCAATGCCAAACCCATCCCCCAGATACACCTCGGCACCAAGGGGTTCTGGACTGTGCCCTATACCAAGCAGTGGCTGCAAATCAACTTCGACTTTGGCTACGGCAAATTCTTGGATAGCGGCTACCGCGAGGACCAATTCCAGGAGCACCTCGTGAACCCGAACTATGCCAAGGGCATCTGGTACCACCAGAAGCACTTGTATCTGCGCAGCAATCCGGAGAAGCCCCTTTTCGTGACCGTGGGTATCGAGCATGCGGTGCAGTTTGGCGGAAAGAAATACTTCAGGGATCCTACCAAAGAACCCATTCAGAAGCCCGCCAGTCTGAAGGCCTTCTGGAACGTGATTCTGCCCGGTGGCGACAGCCAGTACTTCGAGAACAATGCCAACGAAGACTGGGTATGGGGTAACCACATCGGTGTAATGACCTACCAGATAGGCTGGAACATCGACAAGAACCATCAGTTGCAGGCTTATCTCGACAATCCCTTTGAGGATGGCTCAGGCGTTCGCAAGGGTAACGGCTGGGACGGCTTGTGGGGACTGCAATACAGCAACAAGACGGCTGGCAGACAATATGTGCGCGGAGCCGTGGTGGAGTATTTCCAGAGCACCAACCAGGGCGGACCCCTGCACTGGGACAGCGGCGACTATCCCGACCCCATCCGCCATCAGATTACCGACAAGGTGACGGGTAAGGACGAGTATTACAACCACTCGTTCTACGGCAGTTATGCGCACTACGGCATGACTCCGGGCAATCCGCTCATCCCCTCACCTATTTATAATGAGGACGGCTATTCTGCCTATCGCGACAACCGTATAAAGGCTTGGTATCTGGGTGTGAACGGTGAGATCACCGACCATCTGTCGTATCTGCTGAAAGGTTCGTACCGTGAAGGATGGGGCACGTATGATGTGCCTCTGGCCACGAAGCATCACTCTTTCGACGCTATGCTGCAGGGTATCTACCACATGGGCCCCTGGCAGTTCAGTGCCGCCTATGCCTTCGACAAGGGCAACATCTTTGGCGATTGTTCAACGTTTGACTTCAAAATCAGTTATCATGGCAAGATTCTTTAAGTTTTCACTTTTTTACCTTTTTACCTTCTTACTCTTTTCCTGTCAGGAGGGTCACGAGGCAGGTGACTTGCTGGGCCAGTGGCGACTGAAAGGGTCGGACACGAACTACCTGAGTTTCTCGGGCAGTGTGGCGCTGTTTCGCGACATCACGTTCACCGATCTCGCCAAAGGTCAGATCTTCGGCAACTTCCAGCACAAAGGCGACAGTCTGTTTATCCAGTGCTACTCCATCAAGGGAACGCCATCCGACACCACCGTCGTGGAGAACAACTTCGGTTTCAAACCCTTCAACAATATCCGCGTAAAGGTGGCAGCACTCGACAAAAACCAGCTGGTGCTGACCAAAGACAGCCAGACCTGGAGCTTTGAGAAGTACTAAAGACTGATATCAGACATTGCTGAATCCACAAATAGGGATTTCCCCCACGCTGTTTAGGGGAAATCCTTTTTATTTCCCACAATTTCGCCCTATCTTTGCACCATCATTAATAACTTAATATAGGAGACGAGATTATGAAGAAGTTATTTATCGCACTGATGATGATGACAGTTACCATCTCAGCAAACGCAATGAGCTACGAGCAGGCCCGCCAAGAGGCTCTGTTCCTGACCGACAAGATGGCGTATGAGCTGAATCTGACTGATGAGCAGTACGAGGCAGCATACGAGATCAACCTTGACTACCTGATGGGTGTGACCAGCCGCGACGATGTGTACGGCATCTACTGGGAGCGTCGTAACCTCGATCTGAGCTATATCCTGCTCGACTGGCAGTGGAACGCTTTCGTGGCAGCCAGCTATTTCTACCGTCCGCTCTACTGGGACGCTGGCTACTGGCACTTCGGCGTGTATCTGCGCTATCCCCACCGCGACTACTTCTATTTCGGTCGTCCGCACTTCTATGCCACCTATCGTGGCGGTCATGCCTGGCATCATCATGGGGCCCACGGCTACTATCACGGACACAGCAACCACTATCGTGCCCCACACAGAGAGCACTTCGGCATGCACGACCGTTGGAACCGCGGTGACTTCAGAGGTCCGCGCCACAGCTCGACACGTATCACGGGTCATGACGGGCACCGCAGGATTGAGGGCCGCGACGGACAGCGCAGGATAGAGAATCGCCGTGAAGGAGGCAGCTTCAGCGGTCATCGTGGTGGTGGTGATTTCAGTGGTCATCGCAGTGGTGGCGATGTAAGGCACAACGACGTGCGCCGTAACAATGATGTGCGCCACAACGATGTACGACGCAATAACGACGTTCGCCAGAACTCGCACAGCGGCAGCGGCAACTTCAGCGGATCGCGCAGCGGTGGCTCACGCAGCGGAGGAAGCTTCAGCGGTTCACGCAGCGGAGGATCTCATAGCGGAGGCTTCAGCGGTTCGCGCAGCGGTGGCTTCAGCAGCTCACACAGCAGCACTCGCAGCGGCAGTTTCGGAGGCTCACACAGCGGAGGTTCGCGCAGCGGTGGCTTCAGCAGCGGAGGTTCTCGCAGTGGCGGTTTCAGCGGCGGCTCTCACGGAGGAGGCGGCTCTCACGGCCACAGCAATGGCAGCAGAATGGGCGGCCACCGCTAAACTCAAAGCTCCAGCACCCGCACCTCAGCATTCATCATGCGCTGCACTTCGTTCATTGATTTCTGATAATATACTGCCTGGATGGCCTTGTTGATAATCCCATGGCCAACAGCCAGCACCTTCTTTCCCGGATAAGTATCCTTGATATAGGCGATGAATTCGCCAGCCCGGGAAAGGAGGTTTTCTAATGTCTCAATATCATCGGGCCAGACTTCGCCCTTCAGATCGGGGATATACCTCCCCGTAAACCCTCCCCAGTCGCGCTCGCGTAACAAGGGGGTCGTTTCTACCTTCAGCTGATGGGGCTCAGCGATGATGGTTGCCGTATCGACGGAACGTTTCAGATCGCTGGCAACGACAGCATCCAATGGCTGCCTGGCCCACTCGTCGCGCACCTGTTCCGCCTGACGGATACCGTTCTCATTGAGTTCGCCCTGCGTCTGGCCCTGCATAATCTGACGGGCATTATCCACCGTCTCACCATGTCTGACTAAGTATAAAGTTGTCATTATTCTCTAAATTTCTTGCAAAAATACGAAAAAACTATAAACTATAAACCATAAACCACAAACTTTAAACCATAAACTATAAACTTTTTGTATATTTGCATCGTAAAACAAGACTCGAATTGAATTATGAAGATATTACAAAGTTCACTTTTCCGTTCCATTAGCGCCATTGCTATTGGTATCCTGCTGATAAAATACCCCGATAACACGGTGACTTGGATCACCGTCGCCATTGGTGTATTGTTCCTGTTGTCGGGCATCATCTCACTGGTTGTTTATGTGAATGCCAGGAAGAATGTGTCGGAGTATAAGATCCTGGATGCACAGGGTCGCGTGGTGGCTGGTGAGAAACCAACGTTCCCGTTGGTGGGTGTGGGCAGCATCATCCTCGGTGCACTATTGGCACTGACGCCCAACATTTTCATCACAGCCCTGATGTATATCATCGGCGCTGTTCTCATCCTTGGTGCCATCAACCAGTACATGAACCTGGTGAATGCCCGCAAATATGGTAAGATAGGCTTTGGCTACTGGATATTCCCTTCAGTCATCCTGTTGATCGGCCTCTATGTCATCATCAAGCCGATGGCTCCTGCCAGTATGGCGATGCTCATTCTGGGCTGGTGCTCACTGCTCTATGGCGTCACGGAGATGATCAACTCGATGAAGTTCTTTTCCGATAAGCGGAAGTTCAAGCAGGCACAGGAGATTCCCACGGCAGAAGAAGTGACAGAAGAGGCGACGCCTGTAGAGGCCGACGATGCGTCGACCTCCGTCAAGGAGTTGCCAGCTACTGAGGACGAGACTTCTACACCTCAGTAACGATACCTTCGATATAGGTCTTCAGGATATGGAGTCCGCGCTTATTGTCCCATCCCCAGGGGATAATGAGGTCGGCAAACTTCTTCGTAGGCTCGATAAACTGCTCATGCATGGGCTTGACGGCTGTCTCGTAATGCTCGAGCACCATGTCCACCGTACGTCCACGCTCCACCACATCACGTCGGATGTTACGCATCAGTCGGACATCACTGTCGGTATCCACGAAGATCTTCAGGTCCATCATGTCGCGAAGTTTCTTGTTATGCAGTGCCATAATACCCTCGATGATAATCACGGGCTTCGGCTCCACATGGACCGTCTCTTTCTGACGATTGCTCTCTATATAAGAATAGGTGGGCTGCTCGATAGCCTCCCCATTACGGAGTTTCTTGATCTGCTCCGTCAGCAGTTTCCAGTCGAAGGCATCCGGATGGTCGAAGTTGATCTGCTTGCGTTCTTCGGGTGTCATACCTGTCGTATCGTTATAATACGAGTCGATCGGCACTACCGCAGCACTATGTGCTGGCAATGCCTTGATGATGCGCTTTACCACCGTCGTCTTTCCTGAGCCGGATCCACCGGCAATTCCAATGATCGTCATAGTTTTAGGTATTTTGAATACTTTCTGACTGCAAATTTAGCACAAAAATCCGAGCATGCAAAGAAAAACCCATAAAAATGTTTGTGGATTCCAAAAAAATGTATTACCTTTGCAGCCCAAAAGTGTGAAATCGTAATTTAAACATTAATATTTTAACTCAAAATGAAAAAAGGTATTCATCCAGAAAACTATCGCCCCGTCGTATTCAAGGATATGTCCAACGGCGATATGTTCCTTTCGAAGTCTACTGCAAAGACGAATGACACCGTAGAATTCGAAGGCGAAACTTACCCAGTGGTAAAAGTCGAAATCTCCAGCACCTCTCACCCGTTCTATACTGGTAAGAGCAAGCTCGTTGACACCGCAGGTCGTGTTGATAAGTTCATGAGCCGCTACGGTAAGGCTGCGAAGAAGTAAGATAAACCGCAAATTTATAAAAATGCGTTCATGGTAGTTGCATATGCCACGAGCGCATTTTTATTTTTTACCCCTTATTCGCACTTTTTCTCCATTTCTTTTGGTCAAAACACAGAAAAGTCGTATATTTGTACCCAAGAACTTAACAAGAGACTATTAATTTAGAATGAAAACCGTTTACGAGTTTACTGTCAAAGACAGAAAAGGCAAGGACGTATCCCTGAAGGAATACGCCAATGAGGTGTTGCTGATTGTCAATACGGCAACCAAGTGTGGATTCACCCCGCAATACGACGAGCTGGAGGCACTTTACAAGAAGTACCACGCCCAGGGTTTCGAGATTCTCGACTTCCCCTGCAACCAGTTCGGACAGCAGGCTCCGGGTACCGACGAGAGCATCCATGAGTTCTGCAAGCTGAATTTCGGCACAGAATTCCCCCGTTTCAAGAAGATCAAGGTGAATGGTGAGGACGCCGATCCCCTCTACAAGTTCCTCCAGGAGCAGAAGGGATTTGCCGGATGGGACATGAACCACAAGATTGCACCGATCCTCGACGACATGCTGTCGAAGGAAGACCCCGACTACAAGCAGAAGCCCGACATCAAATGGAATTTCACCAAGTTCCTCGTTAACAAGAAGGGTCAGGTCGTAGCCCGCTTTGAACCAACTGAGAGCATTGACAACATCGCCAAGCAGATAGAAGAACTTCTGTAATTTATGGAACATACCAAATGTTTGATCATAGGCAGCGGACCCGCAGGGTATACCGCTGCCATTTATGCTAGCCGCGCCAACCTCAGTCCTATTGAGTATAGTGGCATGCAGCCTGGCGGACAGCTCACGCAGACCACCGAGGTAGAGAATTTCCCTGGCTATCCCCAAGGCGTCGATGGTAACCAGATGATGATGGACCTGCTCGAACAGGCCCAGCGCTTCGGTACTGATATCCGTAACGGTGAGATCGTCAAGGTCGACTTTTCAAAAGCCCCCTATCTCTGCACTGCCGACGACGGTACCGAGATCGAGGCCGACACCGTGATCATCGCCACAGGTGCCTCAGCCAAGTATCTGGGTCTCGACGATGAGCGTAAGTACAACGGACAGGGTGTCTCTGCCTGTGCCACCTGCGACGGATTCTTCTATCGCAAGAAGACGGTGGCCGTCGTAGGCGGTGGTGATACGGCCTGCGAGGATGCACTCTATCTCTCAGGACTGGCCAAGAAGGTATATCTCATCGTGCGCAAGCCCTTCCTCCGTGCCTCACAAGTGATGCAGCAACGTGTCAAAGAGCGCGAGAATATCGAGATCCTTTTCGAGCATAATACCATCGGACTCTATGGCGAGAACGGTGTCGAGGGCGCTCATCTCGTGAAGCGCAAGGGTGAGGCTGACGAAGAACTGGTGGATATCGCCATCGACGGTTTCTTCCTCGCCATAGGCCACAAGCCCAATACCGACATCTTCAAGGATTGGCTCGAGATGGACGAAGTGGGATACCTGAAGAAGATCGAGGGTACTCCAAAGACAAAGATTCCTGGTGTGTTTGTGGCTGGCGACTGCGCCGACCCCGTCTATCGTCAGGCCATCTCTGCAGCAGGCTCTGGCTGTCAGGCAGCCATCGAGGCCGAGCGGTTCCTCCTGAACAGATAGCACATCAATACCCCATACAATCAGAAAAGGCTCGTTTCACAACGAGCCTTTTCCTTACTAAATTACTTAAAAAACTAAATTAATCAACCATAAACCTTAACCATTAAAATCTTTTTTCTGATGCAAAGATACGATCAGAAATCCGAAACGATGTTCAACATGCGTTTTTTGATGTTTAAAATGCGTGAAATAACGCATTTTCTACCAAAAATCACGCATTTTAAACATTTTGCGTGGTCTTTTGCTTAGTTTTTCGGGATAAAAAATGGATTATTGAAAAAAAAACGTTATTTTTGCAGCTAAATACAACCATGGCATGGGCTCACGTATACTCCTACTAACCCTTGTGATAATGGCAATTCTAGTTGTTATCTTCTTCGTAGGTAGAAATTTGTACTTGCGCAGTATGCGTGTGCGCCGTCGTCTGCAGACGAATGCCATCTTCACCAATATTACCCATGAGCTGCTCACACCGCTCACCGTCCTATCGGCTTCCATCGACAAGCTGCGCGAAGAAGAGCCCAGGCTCGGACGCGACTATGATCTGATGCAGATTAATATCCTGCGTATGGTGAGACTGCTGCAGCAGATACTCGAGACGAGCAAGTCGGAGGCCGGCCAACTCAAGCTACTCGTTGCCCAAGGCGATGTGATGCGCTATCTTCATGAGACGGCCGAGTGTATCGAGCCGCTGATCGCCAAAAAGCGGATGAAGTTCAACATCCAATGCAGCCCTGAGAGTATGATGGGATGGATAGACACCGACAAACTCGACAAGATTATCTACAACCTGCTGTCGAATGCCGCCAAATATGCCCATGAAGGAGGCGAGGTGAGTCTGAGGGCCATGACCAACAAGACCTACGACCACCTGCGCATCGAGGTCAGCGACACAGGCGACGGCATCCCGGAAGAAAAAATGAAGCAGCTCTTCAAGCGCTTCCACGACGGCGACTATAGACAGCAAAACACCATCGGCACAGGCCTCGGACTGGCCCTCACACGCGATCTCGTCTATCTCAATCACGGCACCATCGACTGCAAGAGCGAGTTAGGTCGAGGCACCACCTTCACCGTCACCCTACCCATCAACAAGGAGGCCTTTGCACCAGATGAAATCGACGAGCACCGCAACATTGACCTTGTTACGCCAAAGCAGACGATCATTGATTTCCAAGCCCTCACCCCAAACGTCAATGAAGACGATCAGGAGGAATACGACAACAACGAACGCGACGTGTACCGTCTGCTTATCGTCGAAGACAATGTAGAGTTGCTCATGTTAATGAAACAGGCGCTGAAGTCGCAATACAAAGTATATCTGGCCAACAACGGTGTTGAGGCGCTCCAGATCATCCACCAGAAAGAACTCGACCTTATCGTATCCGACGTGATGATGCCCGAGATGGACGGCTACGAGCTGACGAAGGTGCTGAAGAGCGATGACAACTACAACCACCTGCCTATCATCCTGCTGACGGCCAAGACTCAGGAGGAAGACATCGAGGAAGGTCTGCGTGCCGGAGCCGACGAGTACCTGAAAAAGCCCTTCCGCATCGGCGACCTGAAACTCCGTATCGACAATATCATCGAGAACCGTCGTCGTATTCAGCACGAGTACAGCCAACAGACGATGGAAGAGACGATGCGCAAGCCCGAGAAGACAGCCTCGCCCGACGAAGAGTTTCTCAACCGCGCCCTCAACTTCGTATACAGCCACATGGAAGACGACGAATACGACCGCGACGGATTGGCAGCCGACATGGGCACCAGTACCTCTACCGCTCTATCACAGGTCTCAACGTGTCGAGCTTCATCCGCGACATCCGCATGAAGGAAGCCAGCCGTCTGGCAGAAGAGAACCCCACCATCCGCATCAGCGACCTGGCCTACCGCGTCGGGTTCAAGGATCCCCGTTATTTCTCCACCTGCTTCAAGAAGCACTTCGGCATGCAGCCCAAGGAGTATCTCGACAGCATCCAGCAAAAGACAATATAGAATTAACATCAATAATATCATCATTATGACTAAACAGAAGAAATTTATCCTTCAGGAGAGTGAAATCCCAACACAGTGGTACAACATCCAGGCCGACATGCCCAACAAGCCCATGCCGCCCATCCACCCCGCGACGAAACAACCTTTAGGCGTCGATGACCTCGCACACATATTCCCCCGTGAATGCTGCGTACAGGAGTTGGATACCGAACATCCTTGGATTGACATCCCCGAAGATGTGCTCGACAAGTACAAGTACTATCGCAGCACCCCATTGGTACGTGCCTATGCCCTCGAAGAGACCCTCGGCACCCCTGCCCACATCTATTTCAAGAACGAGAGTACCAACCCGCTGGGTTCGCACAAGATCAACTCCGCCCTGCCCCAGTGCTACTACGCCAAGCAGGAGGGAACCACCAACGTCACCACCGAGACGGGTGCCGGCCAGTGGGGTGCAGCCCTGAGTTATGCAGCTAAAATCTACGGTCTCGACTGTGCCGTCTATCAGGTGAAGATCACCATGCAGCAGAAGCCTTATCGTTCCAGCATCATGCGCACCTTCGGTGCTGTCGTTACAGGCTCTCCCTCCATGTCTACCCGTGCCGGCAAGGATATCCTGACGAAGGATCCCACACACTCTGGTTCTCTTGGAACAGCTATCTCCGAGGCTGTTGAGCTCGCTACCACCACACCTAATTGTAAATATACGCTGGGCTCCGTGCTCAACCATGTTGGTCTGCATCAGACCATTATCGGTCTCGAAGCCGAGAAGCAGATGCAGATGGCAGGCGAATATCCCGACATCGTGATTGGCTGCTTCGGCGGTGGTTCCAACTTCGGCGGTATCTCCTTCCCCTTCATGCGTCATAACCTGAGTGGAGAGCGCCACACAGAGTTCATCGCTGCCGAGCCCGACAGCTGTCCGAAGCTCACACGCGGTCAGTTCCGCTACGACTTCGGCGACGAGGCAGGCTATACTCCCCTGCTCCCGATGTTCACCCTGGGTCACAATTTCAAGCCCTCCAACATCCACGCTGGCGGTCTGCGCTATCACGGAGCAGGTATGATCATCTCCCAGTTGATCAAGGACGGTCTGATGCATGGTGTCGACATCCCTCAGCTCGAGACCTTCGAGGCCGGAATGCTCTTTGCCCGCACAGAGGGTATCATCCCTGCGCCCGAGAGCTGTCACGCCATCGCCGCTACCATCCGCGAGGCTAAGAAGTGCAAGGAGTCTGGCGAGGAGAAGGTCATCCTCTTCAACCTCTCTGGCCACGGACTCATCGACATGCCGAGCTACGAATCGTTCATCAAGGGCGACCTGCAGAACTACACCGTCACCGACGAGATGATTGCAGCCAACCTCGCAGAACTGGATAAGTAATCCCACCTCCTTCTATATAATAATATGGTAGAGCTAAAAAATGAACTGCTAACCATTCAGGTGGCAGAGAAGGGAGCCGAACTCCAGAGTGTGAAGGACAACGATGGGAAAGAGTATATGTGGCAGGCAGGACCGCAATGGAACAGACATTCTCCGATCCTGTTCCCCATCGTTTGTAGCGTGAACAACGACACTTATACGGTTGACGGCAAGGATTATCACCTGCCAAGACACGGATTTGCACGCGACATGATGTTTACCGTAGTCAGTCTGACGTCCGAGAAAGTGACGATGGCACTTCACGATAGTGAAGAGACGCTGAAAGTGTATCCCTATCGATTCAATCTGGCAGTTACCTACCGACTGGAGGGCAACAAGGTTCACGTGATTTGGCACGTGGAGAATACGGACACCAAGGAGATCCATTTCCAGATAGGAGGTCATCCCGCCTTCAACATGCCCAGTGGCAAACTCGAAGGAATGATCAAACTGGACAATGAGGAACCTATGGACATGCTGAAGAGCTATGCCGATGGTAGCGTCGAACTGGTAGAAGTTCCACTGGAGGCCGATTTGGGTATCATGGAAATCAACAACAACTTTTTCCGTGCCGACTCCGTCAAGATACACAAATCCCAGACCCATCGCGCCATGCTCATCGACACCAATGGCGAACCAGCGGTTACAGTGGACTACAAGGCTCCCGTATGCGCATTCTGGAGTCCTTACGACAAGCAGGCACCATTTGTTTGTATTGAGCCGTGGTACGGAATAGGCGATCCCAGAGGATTTAAGGGCGAGTTTAAGGACAAGCCGATGATGAATCACCTCCAGCCCGGAGCCTCGTTCATGAGCAAATACACGATTACAATAGGATAAATAGCAAATCCCCATCAGAATGAACTGGTGGGGATTTCTTTTAGACTAAACTCCCATGCACGAGGTCGTGCCGAGTGCCGTGAGGACAGCTGAGATAATGGATGCCAAGATCTGCAGCGACCACTTAAGGGTTTCCTTCTTCGTCATAGTTCACCTCCTTTTTCTGTAAACCGTAAACTGTAAACCGTAAACTAATTACCGTAAACCGTAAACTGTAAACCGTAAACTAACCCTTAGTCTCCATCAGTAGGTTCACCCCCAGTGCTGGGCGTAGGAGACGGAGTCGGAGTCTCGCCACCTCCGTTCTCGCCGTTCTCTGAGCCACCATTCTCACCGGTCTCTGAGCCCGTCGAAGAGCCGTTCTCGTTGTCCTCGTTGTTCTCCACCTCGCCGCTGGTCGAAGTCACACGCTTCACCTCGTTGCCGTTGCGGTCGTAGCAGGTGATCATGATACTGGTAG
>RHMF01002737.1_pt1 | contig 14938 bp, 29 predicted proteins | sample 5365151 | NCBI WGS metagenome assembly RHMF01 (sample SAMN10266501, study PRJNA497801) | feces metagenome | isolation source: feces | host: Bos taurus | place: China: Prairie of Fairy Mountain | collected 2017-08-14 | reverse complement strand
GAAAATTGGATGCCCGATTTTGTTGAAGGCTTGGCGAACTCATTGAATAGGTCAATACCGAAAATTCAATCGGCAGTCGGCAACCTTGCAACCGAAATGAGCGTCAATATGGTAGCACCGACGGGCATATCAAATATGCTCGGTCAATATTTGCCGTACTTGGCAAATCGTCAGCAGATTGTTCTTGATACGGGAACGCTTGTAGGTGAAACCGCACCGATGTATAACAAGCAATTAGGAAAAATGACAAGGCAGGGAGCGTAATATGGGAAACGCAATAACAACCTCATTCAAGATAACTTGCAACGGAACGACGAAGGACAGTTTGACCGATTACGAATGGGCATTGAACAATCCTTCTGATTGCATCGGCGACCCCGTAAAACAGACTTCAATTGTAACGGTCCCCTTCGGCAAGACATACGACCTTGCAGACGAAATACTCGGCTTTCCTTGGTTTATCGGCAGAACAATTACATTAAAACTCGGCTATAAGATAAACCTTTCAAACACAAATCACCGAGATTATATATCAGACCTCCGCAATACATACGAAGGACAAAAAGTGCAAATCCGCTTCGACTCGGACAATTATTATGTATGGACGGGCAAAGCGTCTATTAAGAACGCGACCGCAAAAAGAGGACTCGGCGAATTTGACCTTGTAATCGAAGCAGAAGCAACAAAGGCATATACAACCGCTTCGACAAACTCAAAAACGGCGGGAACATCGGCGACTGTCACATCTAACTCGCCTTACCCGACACAGTTATATGTAACGGGAACATTTAACGCGGCAACGACTTTTACCTCGGGCGGCGTATCTTATGTATTACCGATTGGCACATATACCAATTATGCCGTACCCTCAATATATATCGCGTCAAACACGGTTACGGTCGCGGGAAGCTGGAGCACGGCAATTACATTCTCATATTATCGGAGGTCGTTATGATACGCATTACAAAAGCAGACCAGACGACGCAAGTTGAAACCGAGATATATGCGATCGGAGCGACAGACGGCTTTTACAATATCAAAATCAACGAGAAGGTCAACGACTACGGCACAATGACCTTCTCTTGTATTCCGTCCGTAGCAAATTTCAAGCTGAATGACATCATAACAGTTTACAAAGACTCAAATGTCTATTGGCAGGGAATAATCGTATCAATAACACGAAACTTTTACGGCGACTTGAATGTCGTTTGCTATTCGATGCTCTGGACGCTGACCTTTAATATCGGTCAAGCAAAATCGTACCCGTCGGCAACATCGCTCGGCGACATAATCAACGACATACAGATTGCGAACAACCTTGATTACGGCTCGGGCGCATCGATAAATACGCAATATGCTTTCGGCGTATCGTTTGACGGAAACGCTTATGCAGATATAATGCAAGGCTTTGAGTTATCGCAGAACACGATTATTGAGCAAATAAAGCAGCTTTTAGACCCGTACTTATATTTTTACCCTACATACTATCAACCCTTCAATAGCCCTTGTTTTACGCTTAATATCGGCGAATTTGGTACGGCTTGGAAAACGATAAATCAACCCATAGAATTTGGCTTGAATTTGTTAGATTTTGCAGAGGAAAATTCAATCGCAAATTACATAACAAGCGTCGCACCGATAGGGCAGAACGGCTTGACAGTCGGCTCTTATACGGGACAGAACGGAAGCGGCTACATCAAAGCATCGGCGGCAATAATAACCGAGTACGGAGAACGCCGGGCGAGAGTTGACTTTGATATTGGCAATGTCAACGACCTATATGCCGCAGGGACTCAATGGCTCACAAAAAACGCATTTGCAGAATTGACATTGAGCTTGTCGGCGGCAGATTTATCGCACTTGACCTCGTTAGGTTATGACGAGTTTAAGCTCGGCTATTTTGTATCGGTAAAGTCAACGCCTTTCGGATTGGCGACCACGATGCCGATACTTGAACGGAGCATCGATATTCAAGACCCCGCAAAATCAACAATCACACTTTCGAACACATATCAAAAGACCTTAACGGAATATACAAGGGGGAACATAAATGCATAAAAAGATAACACTATCAACAATCGACACGCAGATACCTTCGACGATACGGGCAGTACAGTACGATACTGACCGACAGTTAGATTGTTATTTTGACGATATAGAACTGACGGGATTATCTGCGGCGAGATTGTATGCACTCAAACCCGACGGAACGGAGGTATATTCCGACTGCACGATAAACGACGGCTATATCACCGCACCGCTTGACTCGCAGACATTGGCAGTTGTCGGCACCGTCAAATGCCAGATACAGTTGACCTTTAATGGATGGCTCACAACATATCTGTTCAATGTAGTTGTTGACGAGTCGCTTGTATCAAGCTCGGCAATCGAAAGCTCAAACGAATACTCGGCACTTGAAACGGCTCTTGACGAGGTACAGACTATTGTCGAACAGTTTGACAACAAGGTCAATAAAACGGGCGACACAATGAGCGGCAATCTCGATATGGACGGCAACAAGGTAACTCGCAACACCGACCGATAACTCGGATGCGGCGACAAAGCAGTACGTTGACGAGAACGGCTCAAGCATCACAGTTGACGACCATTTATCACCGACAAGCACAAACCCCGTTGAGAATAGAGTTATAACAAATGCACTCGACGACAAAGTTAGTAAGAACGGCGACACCTTAAACGGCGTATTTTATGGCGGCGGTTTTTTTGATGTGGTAGGGATGACGCTCGCAAGTGGCAATTCAATAGGAAATGTGCCTATACCTCAAGCGGACGGATGGGTAGCGAACAAAAAATATGTTGACGATAACGACGCTCTAAACGAGAAACTTGCAAACAAGGTAACGGGCGTACTTGACAACACCGCAACCGATACTCAATACCCTTCGGCAAAGAGCGTACTTGATACCTTACTTGATTATGACAATTATGTTACAAACACATATGAAGAGTTAGCAAATAAGGTCGTAACGATTGACAATCAAAGCACCGACGACGAATACCCGTCGGCAAAATGCGCTTATGACAACCTCGCATTGAAAGAGGACTTGACGAACAAGGTTACGGCTTTTAGCTCACCGACCGACACTGAATACCCGTCCGCAAAACTCGTTGACGATAGCCTTGCATTAAAAGAGAATGTCGCAAATAAGGTTACAAGCATTTCGTCGGCTTCGACCGACACCGAATATCCGACGGCAAAAGCAGTACAAAGGAAAATAGGCGAATACAGACTCCATTCTACAATAACGGCAGACGGGACTGCAAATTCTTACACTATAAGCGGATTAAAAGCAAGGTCGGTTTATGTGTTAGTTGATACTGCGGTATATACCGCTACAAGCGCAGGTCGCCTTACCGCTTATTATAATAACATATCGCAATTTTACACACCGATAAGTAATGCACAACAGACATCAGCTCGTCGCTGGTCGGCTTCGTTTGCGTTAGAACAAGGATTATGGCATAAATATTTGAGGGCTTCCACAGCCACTGGTGATAATATTGTAGGTGCTTTGCAAGAAGGTTTAATGATACCGTTTAAGACGGCGGCTGACTTTCCATATATTGATAAAGTAGATATATCAGTTACTAACTCTGGTCATCTTTGGGCAAGTGGAACAAAACTATATGTTTATGTAATAGACGAGGAGTGAAAAAATGAGCAATAAAACATATGACATTTTGAAGTTCATAGCGCAGATTATCTTGCCTGCTTTAATCACCGCATACGGAACAATCGCAGAAGCGTTTGAAATTCCTTATACGGCGCAGATATTAATCGTCGCAGGCGCAGTTGACGCTTTTCTCGGCGCAATCTTGAAAGGCTTATCAGATAAGTATTACAGAGAGCAGGAGGAGGGCGAAAATGACGAGTGAAATACTTGTCGGCTTGATTGCCTTTGCGGGAACGCTCGTCGGAACATTCGGCGGCATCGTAACATCGGCAAGGCTGACAAATTACCGCATCGGCGAACTCGAAAAGAAAGTTGACAAGCATAACGCCTTCGCCGAAAGAATACCCTTGATAGAACAACACCTTGAAATGCACGACCACGAAATCGAGGACATAAAGAAAGGAGCATAATATGCTAAAAGGAATAGATGTATCAAAACACAATGGAAAATTGACAGAGAAAGACCTTGCCGGGCTTGACTTTGTAATCATTCGATGCGGCTTCGGCTCGGACTTCAAATTTCAAGACGACCCGCAGTTTGAAAACAATGTCGCTCTTTGCGAGAAACTGAAAATACCATACGGCATTTATCTTTACTCATACGCAAACTGCATCGAGAAGGCAGAGAGTGAAGCAAAGCACTTGTTGAGATGCGCCGCAGGAAAGACCGCAAAAATGGGATTGTGGATTGACATCGAGGACAAGAAGCTACCGAAAAACAAGGCATATCTCGTCCAGATAGTAAAGCGCATCTGCGACAAGGCAAATTGCGGCATATATGCAAATCTCGATTGGCTGAACAACCGACTCAACGACAGTCAGCTTGACGCTTATCCGAAATGGGTCGCACAATGGGCGAATAAATGCACTTATGCGAAACCCTATAAGATGTGGCAGTACACCGACAAGCTGAAAATCAACGGCAAGACCTTCGACGGAGATTATTATTACGGCGACAAACCGAGTATGCCTATCACGCCGAACAAACCGACACCGACACCGCCGAAACCGAAAACCGATGTATATTACACCGTAAAGAAGGGCGACACATTGTCGGGCATCGCAAAGAAATACGGCACGACTTGGCAGAAGCTCAAAAAGGTCAACAATATCAAAAACGCTAACTTGATATATGTCGGACAGAAAATCAAAATTGAATAATGAACTCGGCACGCCTCTCGACGATGCGTACCACGCCGAGTCATTAAAAATGGGGAGCAGAAATGCTCCCCTTCTTTTTTTATGCCTTGCACAATTAAATTGCATACAATCTGCCTAGTATTCTGCCTAGTATGATACCCGTTTTTTAGCGTTTTTTAGCGTTTTTTAGAAACTTTTTGACTAAAAGCAAAATGCCCGAAAACCGCATAATATCAAGGGTTTTCAAGCATTTTTGACTCTGTATGAAATGGTGACCCGGACGAGATTTGAACTCGCACGAAACTCAAGTATATCAAGGCTTCCGAGCGTTTTTGCCTAGTATTTGCCTAGTATGGTATTTTAACCGCCCTGCTCTGCATCGTCTTTCGGCGACAAATAATCGTTGAGTTTTGCGATGCTTTTGTTGCGCTTCGTCTTGTCGAGATGCGTATAAATTCCGAGCGTAGTTTGAATGTCAGAATGACCCATTAAATCCTTCGCTTCGAGCGCACCGATACCCGCTTCGTAAAGTAATGTGCAATAGGTATGCCTTAAACAATGGAAGGTCGCATCAAGGTCGATGCCCTGCTCTCGATATATTTGATTGCATAACGAGTCCCATTTGACTTGCCAATCGTTATTCGTAAACTGCCGACCTTCGTTTGACAGAACGAGTATGCCGTCCTTTTTAACGGTCCCGAGGTAAACACGAAGCGGCTCGGGAATAGGAACGGAACGGATGCCCGCCGCCGTTTTCGGCAGCTTGATTGTATTGTCTTTCGGATTGACCGCCTTGTTGACATTTATAACATTATTTTTGAGGTCAATATCATTCCAAGTTAAAGCGGCAATCTCGCCTCGGCGCAGGCCGCAATATATCGAGATAAGACACGCCGTCCGTAAAACATGGTCGGTATTCCATATTGCTTTAATTTCCGCATCTGTAATAGCGTTTCTTTTGCCCTTATTTGCCGTTTTCGGAATAACAAGGTAATTTGCGGGATTAAAGGTTAAAATGCGATTTTGAAGGCAATAATCGAATATATTGATTAAAATATCACGATACATAACGAGCGTTTTATATGCCGTCGTTTTTCTAGGGAAATACGGATTTGATTTTGCGATGTCGTTGAGTATGTCTTGACAGTCGGCGGGCAATATCTTTTCAACCGAGATGTCGCCGAACTCGTCCTGCCAGACCTTCGCCCTTGTGCATTGCAATTTATACCAATCGGCAGTCGCCGTCTGCTCGACTTGTGCGAGGTAACGCTCTGCCCATATATTGAACGACTTTGAGTCGGACAGATTGACACCGAGTCCGTACTTGACACGAAGCTCGGCGGCTTTTTTGTTGACCTCGGCGGGAGTTTTTCCCATAACCGACTTGTATTTCGGTTTTCCGTCAACCTTGCCGAGATAAACATTGATACAATACCGCCCGTCTTTTCTCTGCTTCATAGATACCACCTTCCGACAGATTTTTTATTATAGATATGATACAGTCCAATAAAAAGGACACGCAGTTAAAAATTGACTTTGACAATTCATATATTGCGCCCTATAATTATAACCGAACATTTGTTCTAATGTTCAGAAAGGAGCGCAAATATGCAAGAGTTAATAGAATGGTTGCAAACGGCAAGCGAGCAAGACAAAATCAAGTTAAAAGAATTTATTTGCTCCCTTCTGAAAGAAACCGAATAAATGCGAGGACTTGACCTTGTTGTTCCTCGGTCAGCTTCTCGAACACTTTGACAATCTCGGCATCGTCCGGGATTGTTTTTGCTTCGAGGTCAATATCGTAACCGAGCATCCACGCAGGCGAAAAATCGAGAGCCTTCGCAATTAGATAGAGTCTGTCCTGCTTCGGTTCGTACAAACCTTTTATATAATGGTTGATTGCCGCCTTCGGTATTCCCGTTTTTGCGGCAAGCTCGCTTTGTTTCATTCCCCGAATGTCGAGCGCACGCCTTAATCTTTCGGCAAAATATGTTTTCATTTTTCTCACTCCTTCCATAGCATAGTATATCACAAAATTCGCAAATTTCAATACTTTGCAAAAAAAGTTTAGAAAAATCTAAAAAAACTGTTGACAAATCAAAATGACGGGTATATAATGCGAAGTATAGAAAAAACTAAACCGCAAACGGAGGGCAAAAATATGAATAAGACACGCAGGAACGCATTGAGCAAACTTTTAGACGAGCTTGAGGACATTCGTTATAAGCTTGCCGACATTTCCGATGAGGAACAAGAATGCTTTGATAACATTCCCGAAAACCTTTACGGCTCGGAACGCTACGAGAATGCAGAAGCGGCAGTTGATGCTTTGAACTCTGCTCTTGAAAATCTTGACGATTTAATGTGCTATATTGAGGAAGCACAAGAATAAACGCATAGCTCATTCTGTCGCCACACAACCGCTTCAGAGGGATTGAGCGTAATCAGTCCCTTCCCATACCGCATAGCTCGGTACGCTAAACTAACAAACAAAGCGAAAGGAGGTACACAATGGCAGACCGCATAACATTCGACTTCTCGAAGCTCAAAGGTTTAATAAGAGAAAAAGGCTTCACGCAGGAGCAGATAGCAGAAATCGCAGGAGTCAACCCGGCGACGCTTTCAATCAAGATAAGCGGGCAAGGCTTCCGTCAGAGCGAGATTAGAGCAATCGCACTTTTTCTCGGCATAACCTTCGACGAGATAGGCGAATATTTTTTTACAGTAAAAGTATAGAAATAACTATACTTTGAATTTGGAAGGAGGAAAAATGCGAATAAAGACGAGTTGGAGGTGGTGCGACCTTCCGCAGCTTATCGACTGCGAAACCGCATCAAAGGTATTCGGAAGGACTTGCCGAGAGATACAGAAGCAATGCAAGGCAGGAAACCTTCCCGCAAAAAAGATAATGAATAGGTGGTACATAGACACCGAACTATTAAAAAAGGAGTTTAACAATGATTAAGGCATTTTGGATTATTTACGACCTTGTAATATTGAGCGGCACCGTTATATCGGTAATCAGAGCATACAAGGAATACAGAAAGCACACATACGGCAAGCAGAACTTCGCCGACCTCGTCCGCAGATTGACCGACAAGGGAACGGACAGAGAAACGGCAATCAAGTTACAGACCGCACGAAAGAGAGCGGCATTGATAAATTGCATCGGTTACGGCGTAATGGCATTCTGCTTTAACTATGTATTTATCGACATCATTTTCACGCACATTATAGGAGGTTGAATAAATGAAAAAAGTAAAGATAACCGCTTCGGGATGCTTTCAAATGATATGCGGAAACTGCGCTTATATGAGAAAAAGAGCTTTGCCCGGTTACAACCCCGAAAGAGATGGACCGTTTGAGTCAAACTGCTATTACTATTGCGACATTATTCAAGACGAGGTTTACCCCGAACTCGAAGGCATTGACGACTGCTTTTTTCCGACACCGAGTTTTTATAGCAAGCTCTTAAAAGACGGCAATATAACAATGGAGGTAGTGGAAAATGACGACGAAAAAGAAATTAAAAAAACAGATTGCTGAACAAAGCGAGGAAATACGCAGACTAAAAGAAGCAATCAAATTAAAGACGCCGATTATAAAGCAAGAAAACTATAATGTCATAAGATTTCATTACAACACTTTAACAACATACGAGGATTTATTGATGCGACAAGAGCATTACGGTCAACGAATGATTGAAAAATGGCTTGACGAGGAAAAAAACAAAGCAAAGCGGTATTTATGCGATGCGTTGTATAGTCGCTTTGACGAGTTTGGAACTGTCTATGTTAGCGAAGCTCTTGGCTCGAAAAATGACGGAATAGTTGCTTATATCGACATTTTACAAAAGGAGGAAAAAGAATGAACTTATATGAAATGACGGCAGAGATACGAAACCTTTATGAGATGCTTCTCGAAGCAGATGCAGAGGACATCGACCAGATTGTATCGGACGCAATCGAAGGCATCGAAGCTGACAAGAAGGTTGAAGGCTATTGTCAAGTAATCAAACAGTTAAAGGCAGATGCGGAAATGCTCAAAGCAGAGAAGGCTCGCATCGACAGAAAAAAGGCAACCGCCGAGAACGCTATCGAGCGAATGAGAAAAGCATTGACCGACTTTATGGACGCAACGCATCAAGACAAGGTCAAAGCGGGAACATTCAGCGTATCAATGAGAGAAACGGCAAGCGTAAACATTTTGAACGAGCTTGACCTTCCCGAAAGGTTTTTGATACCGCAGATGCCGAAGGCTGACAAAAAGGCAATCAAAGAAGCACTCGACAACGGCGAAAAGGTTGACGGCGCAGAACTGACCTTCACGAAAGGAGTTACGATACGATGAGCGCATTCGAGATTTTGAGCGGCATCAATGTCAACGGACACACCGAGCAGAAAAACGGCTTAACCTATTTGAGTTGGGCTTGGGCTTGGACGGAGGTCAAAAAGGCATTCCCGGACGCAAATTACACGATATACGAAAACGCTGACGGCTTGAACTACCATACAGACGGCAGGACGGCTTGGGTAAAGACGGGCGTAACGATAGACGGCATTGAGCATATCGAATATCTGCCCGTAATGGACTTTAAGAACAAGAGCATACCGCTTGAAAGCGTAACCTCTTTCGATGTCAACAAGGCTATTCAGAGGAGCTTGACGAAGGCTTGCGCCCGACATGGACTCGGCTTGTATATATACGCAGGCGAGGACTTGCCGCAGGACGAAGCACCGACGGAACGCTCAAAGGTACAGATTGACGCTTTGCTTATGCTTGCCGCTTCGAAGGGCGTAACCGCCGAGCAGCTATGCAAAAAGTATAAGACGAAAAACCTTGCCGAGCTTTCCGAGAGTCAATACTTAAAGTGCATTGACGGATTGAAAGGAATGGCAGATGTTTAAGGGAACGATTAAAGACTTGACATTCAACCGCTTCGGCAAATCGATATTGACGATTGAAACGAACACCGACCTGCGAGGACTCGTTGACAGATTGAACGAAAAAGAACTCGACATCGAGATAAAGGAACATAAAGAGCGAAGGTCAAAGGATGCAAACGCTTACGCTTGGACTTTACTCAATGCTTTATCGAACGTCTTGAACGAGGACAAGGTCAGCCTATACCGAGAGTATGTTCGGAACATCGGCGGCAATTATCAAGTTGTATGTATCCAGAACGAAGCAGTTGACGACCTTATAAAAGGTTGGGAGCATAACGGCATAGGTTGGCTGACCGACACCGCAGAGTCAAAGCTGAACGGATGCACGAATGTATTATTGTATTTTGGCTCGTCCGAGTTTGACACAAAGCAGATGTCAAGGCTGATAGATTTAATAATACAAGATTGCAAGGACAACGGCATCGAAACGCTCACGCCCGAGGAACTTGCACGACTCAAGGAGGAATGGCATTGACGGGCGAATGTTGGCTCTGCGGGCGTTGGCGAGATTTAGACAAGCATCACATATTCGGCGGCGCAAATCGGCTCAAATCGGAAAAATACGGCTTATATGTGTATTTATGCCGAGGATGTCATACGATACGCCCGGACGCAGTACACAACAACGCCGACACGATGCAGAAGCTCCACGAGTACGGGCAGAGAAAAGCAATGACCGAGAACGGATGGGACATTGCAAAGTTTAGACGAGAATTTCACGCAAATTATTTGGAGGTTGAAAAATGACATATCAAGACTATCAGAACTTTGTAAAAAGGCAATACGGCGAATACCCTGCGATTGAAACGAGGGCAGAAGCTCACGAGTCAGTTGACAAGGCGTTACGCTACAATCAGATACTTGAAATCTTGACCGAACCTATGACGGCAAAAGAGGTCGCAGTTGAGATGCACCGCAGAGGATTTATTCCGACAACGGAGCGTAACTTCTCTGCACCGAGTGACCGAGATGCAGAAGGACGGCAAGGTTGAGATTATCGGCAAAAAGAAATGTGAGTATACGGGCAAGAATGTATCAGTTTATGCAAGGAGGAACGCAGATGCTTAACAATGTAGTTTTAATGGGAAGGCTCACCGCCGACACCGAATTAAGAACGGTCCCGAGCGGCTCGTCAGTAATCAATTTCACGATTGCGATTGACCGACCGCAGACGGAAAAGGTAACGGACTTTATACGATGCGTCGCTTGGCGACAGACCGCAGATTTTATACATCGCAATTTTCACAAGGGAGATATGATTGCGATTGTCGGCTCGGTACAGACGCACTCTTACGAGGACAGAAACGGCAACAAGGTTACAAGCACCGAAATTTGCGCCGAAAGGGCAAGTTTTTGCGGCGGCAAGAAAGAAACCGCCGACAATGTAAAACCGCCTATTTCGACCGATTTTGAGAGCGTAGAGAACGACGACGGCTTGCCCTTCTGAAAGGAGTACAAATGGAAGGTTGGATTAAGCTACACAGAAAATTGACAGATTGGGAATGGTACAACGATTTGCCGACCTTCAAACTGTTTATGCACATACTCTTGACGGCGAATTATCAACCGACACGCTATCAAGGGAACGAATACGAAGCGGGAGAGCTGATAACAACGCTCGGCTCTCTCGCTGACGGATGCGGCTTATCAAAACAACAAGTACGGACGGCACTTGACAAGCTCGAGAGTACGGGCGAGATAACACGCAGAGCAACACACCGAAATATTATCGTAAAGGTGCTAAAATACGCAGATTATCAAGCATCGGAACAGACCGAGCAACACGCAAATAACACGCAAATAACACGCAAGCAACACGCAGATAACACGCAAATAACACGCTCGCATACTATATTAAAAGAAAATAAGAATACAAGAATACAAGAAAATAAGAAATATATATTTACTGCGCCTTCCGTCGCAGATGTGCGAGAGTATTGCCGAGAGCGTAATAACAATGTCGATGCAGAACAATTCGTTGACTTTTATTCAAGTAAAGGTTGGATGGTAGGCAAAAATAAAATGAAGGATTGGAAAGCTGCCGTCAGAAATTGGGAAAAGCGGGACAGACAAGAACGACAAGGCAGATGGAACGGAACGGACAGTCAATATGACGGACTATTTTAAGGAGGAAATATGGAAGGAAATATTTTTAAGAAAGGCTTTAACGAGCAGACATATTCAAGGGACAACGGAGCGTTTATCGAGTATTGGACGAACAGACGATACACCGCCGACCAGACCGGGCAGACAATCGAGGTTGAGCAGGGCGACTATTTGAAGGACGGAGTCTTATACTGCGGAAAGTGCGACACACCGAAAACAAAGTTTATTGCGCCGCTCGGAGCAACCGAGGACGCACCGAAAACCGATATTGTGCGATGCGTTTGCAGATGCGAGAAGGATGCATTTGACGATTACGACCTCAAACAGAAGGTACACGACGAAGCGAAATATATCAAGGCGTTAAGGGACAACGGAATACCTGAAGGCAGATTGAGAGAATACACCTTCGAGAACGATACCGAAAAGGGACAGATGTATAACAACGCAAAATCATACGCCGATGCATTTGATTATTTTTACAAGATTGGAAAAGGACTTATATTTTACGGTCCCTGCGGAACGGGCAAGACCTTTTATGCCGTCGCAATCGCAAACGCTCTGATTGACCGAATGATACCTTGCAAGGTAACGAACTTTGCGACCATATCAAACGAGTTACAGAGCGCAGGCAATAAGCAAGCGTACATTGATAGTTTTAACGACTACCGATTACTTGTAATAGACGATTTCGGCATTGAGCGAGATACATCGTTTATGGACGAGGTCGTTTACCAGATTGTCAATTCAAGATACATCGCAAAGAAACCGATAATCATAACAACGAACTTGACGAAGGACGAACTCAATCACCCGGCAGATAAGATAAAGAGAGTCGTATCAAGGCTCGTTGAAATGAGCGGCGACGATGGACGATTTGAATTTACGGGAAAGGACAAGCGCATTGTTTGACGAGATATTAGACCCTTTCGAAGCGGAGGACGAATTTATGAGCGAAATAGAATACATACTCAAACTTATCAACGAGCAGCTTGAAGGCATCAACGACAATCTGCGAGAACTTGACAAGGAGGCGAAACTGCTTGAAATACTCTTACAAGATACCGCTGATACCTCCGAGCAATAACAAATATCAAGGGAACGGCGGCGAAGGCAAACGATACGCTTATCAGCAGGAAAAAAAGGAATGGGCAGACATAATAGCGTACACTTGCCGACCGAAACCGCCGTACCCGTTAGCAAGGGCAAAGGTAACGCTTCACTATTATTTTAAGGACAAGCGCAGACACGACCCCGACAATTATAGCGGAAAGTTTATACTTGACGGACTCGTAAAGGCGGGCATACTCGTTGACGATAGCTTTCAAGTGATAGACCTTGAACTGAAGGCATCAGTTGACGCAGAGAAAAAAGGCTACACGATAATCGAGGTGGAAATATGAACACAACACATTGTCCTTGCAAGGAATGCACCGACAGATACTGAGCTTGCCACGCTTATTGCGAAAAGTATATCGATTGGCGCAAGGCTTATGACGAGTGGAAGGCTCTGACGGATGCAGAACGGGCAAAGTATGTATCCATGGAAGCGTACATCACAGACAGAAAATACAAGATGTTCAAAAAGTACGGCAAAAAGATATGAATAAGTTAGTAATCAAATTCAAAGACGGAAGCTACACAAACATAGAATGCGCCGAGATGCACGATAACGACGGCATAATCAAGGTTTACAACGCACAATGTATGTTGATAGCACTCTTTGACGAAAAGGCAATAACGGCGGCTTACATAAGCAGAAAGGAGCGAGAATGAAATACAAGAATGCAATAATCGCATTGATACTGCTCGCAATCTTTTTAGTCGGTTTAATCACAACGGCTTACTATATCGCCGTTTATATGTCAAAGGCTTTATGGTGGATTATAACGACGATATGGATATGGAGGTTATAAATGACGCTTGACAGATTGAAAAACCTTTATCACTTGCAAAGCGAGATTGACCTTTTGCAACAGAGGATTGACGCTTTGAAGGACGAAGCGGAACAGATAACGCAGACGCTTTCCGATATGCCGCAGGGACATCAAGACGACAAGCTCGGGAAAATCATAGCAGCTTATGTTGACCTCGAACAAGAGTTAATCAATATGCGGGAAAATCAAATAAGAGAGAAAAAGGACATAACGAGGTACATCAATTCAATTTCCGATGTCCAGACACGCAATATCTTTTATCTGCGATTTTTCGAGCATTTGACTTGGGAGCGAATAGCTTTGACGCTCGGCGGGTATAACTCGGCAGAGAACTGTCGCAAGATAGTTTATCGGTACATAAAAAATCATTTTTGAAAAGTTGTCCCAAATGTCCGCTTGGAATGTGCTAATATGATAAGCGAGGAAGAATAAATGACATCTATGCCTTCATTATTCTAACTCCTTTCAAAGTGCGAGGTAACACTCGCACGAAAGAGAAAACTTGTCTTATTCATATACAACCTTCCAAACGGACGCTCTCGGTTTTTTAATTCTTTTTTCCCGAGGGCGTCCAAACCCTTTACTATGAGAAAACGCAATATAACATTGAGAACGCTTGAATGCACAATATGTCATAAACGGATGCAGATACCGAAAAGGTCAGACCGCAGGACGAAAGAAGGACATATCAAAACAATGTATTGTCCGTACTGCAAAAAGGTTACGGACTTTGAGCAGAAGGCGTTATACGAATGAAACCTTGGGCAGAAAAGTTTTATAAATCTATTCAATGGCAGAACTGCCGGGAAGCATATCTCAAATCGCAAGGTTATCTATGCGAGAGATGCATCAAGAAGGGCGAGGTCAAACCCGCAGTAATTGTGCATCATAAAATATACTTGACACCTTGGAATATAAACGACGAGTCAATAACGCTTAATCCGATAAACCTTGAAGCGTTATGTAAAGATTGTCATAACAAGGAGCATATAGATTATAAAGCAGGACAACATAAAACGAAAAAGAAAAAGTTTAATCGTCGATATACAGTCGGCGAGGACGGAGCAGTCGAGTTAATCCCCCCCGAGTCAACCGAAAAAAACGGCAAAACCTAGAC
>RHMF01000665.1_pt1 | contig 14938 bp, 12 predicted proteins | sample 5365151 | NCBI WGS metagenome assembly RHMF01 (sample SAMN10266501, study PRJNA497801) | feces metagenome | isolation source: feces | host: Bos taurus | place: China: Prairie of Fairy Mountain | collected 2017-08-14 | reverse complement strand
TTTTCGAAAATACTATTGACAAACAATATTCTCTATGTTATAATATCACACGTTGTGAGCAAGATACTTTCACAACAAAAAATTAATCTGGGTGTGGCTCAGGTGGTAGAGCGCTACCTTGGGGTGGTAGAGGCCGTGGGTTCAAGTCCCGCCACTCAGACCAATAGAAAAAGCTTCGGTGTTTACCGAAGCTTTTTTCATATCTTAATGAAAGGAAAGTATAAATTGATTAAGAAGCTTATTGGCACAAAGGCCTTTTATAAAAAAGTAATGCTACTGGTAATTCCTATCATGCTCCAGAACGGTATTACCAATCTTGTCAGCATGGTCGACAACATTATGGTTGGTACAATCGGCACTGAACAAATGACTGCGGTTGCAATTGTAAATCAATTATTATTTGTATTTAACCTAGCCATATTCGGCACAGTCAGCGGTATTGGAATATTTACCGCACAATTTTACGGCAAGGGCGACTCTGACGGTATTCGCCAGACGGTTAGATTGAAGATAGTAATAACTAATATCATTCTCACTATTTCAATTATTATTTTCATTTTATTCGGTTCCTTACTCATAAATTCATATCTTCATGAAGGGTCAGAGCCGATGAATCTTGAACTTGCATTTAAAAAGGCCAAAGAGTATCTTTACATCATGCTTATAGGTCTTTTCCCGTTTGTCATTACGCAGGTATACGGAAGCACATTCAGAGAAGTTGAAAAGCCTATTATCCCTATGATTTCCAGTATTATGGCAGTTGCTGTGAATCTTGTTTTTAACTACTTACTTATATTCGGGAAATTTGGTTTTCCGTGTTTGGGCATCGAAGGAGCAGCAATTGCAACCGTATTATCACGATTTGTCGAATGTATCATAACGGTCAGCGTATGTCATATCAAGCAAAAATCATACAACTTTATCAAGAATCTTTATAAATGCTTTGTTATAAAAGGAGAACTTATTAAAAAAGTTCTTCCGAAAGCACTTCCGCTTCTTGCAAATGAGGTTTGTTGGTCTTTAGGCATTGCACTTCTCAACAACAGTTATTCTGTGAGAGGTCTTGATGTTGTTGCTGCAACAAATATAACATCAACAATATCAAACGTATTCATGGTATCAATTATTGCTTTTGGATCGGCGATATCGATCATCGTCGGAGGTCTTTTGGGGGCCGGAAAAATTGACGAAGCAATTGACACAAACCGAAAAATGACTTTTTTATCATTTGTAATATCACTCGGAATCATGATTGCTCTTATTATTACAGCTCCATTCTTCCCTCTAATCTACAACACAAGTGATTCCGTAAGAAAACTTGCAAGTATATTTATGATTTGCTATGCAATTTATCTACCCTTTAATTCACTAATGAATTCTTCTTATTTTGCAATCCGAAGCGGCGGGGATACAGCAATAACACTTATACTTGACAGTGGATACATGCTTCTGATTACTGTGCCCTTCACTTTCATTCTTGCAAGATTTACTAATATAAGCATAATTCCATTATATGCTCTGAGTCTGGCAATAGAAATATTCAAAGTTGCTTTCGGATTATACCTAATAAATAAAGGCTCGTGGGCAAAAAACATTGTCAGCGACAAATCATAGCATGAGTTTTCCGATAAATACACACAGAAGTGTACTAAATATAAACACAACAAAGGACGCAGGCAACGCATACCGCGTCCTTTTTATATTACATGATGAAAAGTATGTCGAAAGAGTAAAAATTATTGTATCGGTAGCGCCCATCAGGATGCACGCATTTTTTGAAATATCACTGTCAGCTCCATAAAGTGAAAACATCTTATCTGCTGTTGCTGTCACAGCACTTCCCGAAAAAGGTCTTAAAACAATTATTGGCAAAAGTTCATCATATATTCCAAAGCCGGAAAGGACAGGCTTAGTCAAGTGACACAAAATATCAATTCCACCGCTCGAGAACATTGCACCAACTCCACACATAATCAACAGCAATGTCGGAAGTAACTTTATACAATTTTTCATTCCTTCTAATGCACCGTCAGTAAAACTTCGGAAATATTTTCTGTTAGAAATAAAAATAATTGACACAATTATCAGTATAAATGGTAGTGCAGTATGTGATATTAAAGTCAAGAGTTTATTCTCCTTTTCTTAAAAACGCCAGAAAGCAGCTTACATAAAATTACTGCAAATATATTTATAATTATCGAGGCTATCCAAGTAGCCGGCAAAATATCAAATGGATTTTCGCCTCCATATTTACTTCTGATAGCAATCAGCGTTGACGGAACAAGCTGAAACGGCACTGTGTTTAAAACCGAAAACATTATCATTTCATCAGAAACGGTATTTTTATCTTTATTATAGCAATCAAACTCTTTCATAACTTTTATTCCAAGTGGAAGGGCGGCATTGCCAAGTCCAAGAAAATTTGCACTTACAGACGCTGACAAAGTATCCAAAACGTGTGATCCCGCATATTGTTTTCCATAAATCAAACACAAAACAGGTTTTAGAATTTTGGACACTAAATTTAATACACCTGCATCTTTTAAGACATTTATTATTCCACTCCAAAAACACATCATTCCCAAAATGCTGATACAAAGATTTACTCCATCTGACAATGAAACAATAATTTGTGAACTCATATTTGCAAGATTACCGGTAAGTACTGCACACAAAAAAGAAAGTAAGATTAAGACTGAAAAGGTTATTGAAAGCATATTATCACCGTTACACTTTATGAAAATATCATCATGATTATTCGTATTGTGGCATAAATGAACGACACTGAATAAAATGTAATAACAAACACAACGGAGGGGTAATTATGCCATCAATATTTTTGAGTCCTTCAACACAGGAATTCAACAACTACTATGACGGCTCAGGTTCAGAAGAATACTATATGAATTTAATTGCAGATGCAATGGAACCATATTTGATTTCGTCGGGAATAACTTACACAAGAAACAACAGGTACAACACTCTTTCAAAGGCCATTTCCGAATCAAACGCAGGTAATTACGATTTACACTTAGCTTTACATTCAAATGCTGCACCAAACAACTTATCAGGCAAGTTAAAAGGAAGCGATTTCTACTATTACACACGCAGTCGTCGAGGCAGAGACGCTGCGACAATCCTGGCTGACAATTTTATGAGTATATACCCGAATCCGTCTGCGGTTCGAACAGTTCCGACGACCAGTCTTGCAGAAGTAGTTCGAACAAAAGCGCCGGCTGTACTTGTAGAAATTGCATATCATGACAACCAGGAAGATGCTGAGTGGATAAAAAATAATTTAGAAGAAATAGCAAGAAATCTTGTGCAAGGTGTTGCTGAATATCTCGGTGTTCTATTTGTTGCGCCAAATGAGTATATTGGCGTTAAACAAGGTATAGTTACTACCGCAGGAGGAAGACTTAATCTCAGAGAAAGACCCAATCTTGAATCAAACATTCTGACACAAATACCTAACGGAGAGAGGATTAACGTATATTGCACCTCAGGTCTTTGGTATGTCGTAGAGTATAATGGAATTTTGGGCTTTGCCGCATCTCAATATATAAACATTCCAAGCGCATAGAATTCTGCCGCAGGTTATCCTGCGGTTTTACTTTTTTCAAGGAACTTTTTGGAAATTAACGCGTCAAAATAAATAAAAAAACAAAGGATGTGTTTATAGAAGTGAAGAAGTCATTTATTATTTTCAGTGTTTTTATCCTGGTTCTTGCAATTTCAACAACGGTACTGGTAGCATGTAACAATTATAACGATTCAAATAATAAAACGCCTTATCTTCCTCAGTCGGAAAATGACAGAATAATAACTTTTATAAAAGATAATAATGATAATGATTTATATAACAACGATGAGGTCATCGAGGCTGAACTTCCTCCCGAAAGTTTTGTAGGTACGATAATTGACGAAACAACGGCATACATGATTGTTGAACCCAACAGAGATGAAAAGGAATTCAAAGACCTTGGAGAGCGAATCACAGTCAACTATCTCCATGACCATATAGATTATTTATACGGACAAGGAAGAAGGGTAGTAATAACATATATACCCGACTCATATGAAAGCCCTTCTCCGATTATAACAACCGACGACATACGCACCGACGGATTTGAAGATTTTTCGCTTTCAGTACAGTACAGAAATGACAGTATTCCTGCAAGATTTGCCGAAATAGCGTACGCCGGAGTGCTGACATACGTTGCAAATAACAATGATTTTCACAAGTATTCGAGCGATTATAAACTCTATTATTATAACCTGCACGACGTTTACGTAACCGTTGACGGTGATACACTTACTCTTAAAGAAGCACTTACATACGGGAAAGTAACACTTGACGGAATTATAGCAGAATGTAACAGACTTGCCTCACTTGGAATTATAAAAGAAACAGATTACAAGGACGGCGGAAGCTCGATGTTTGATTTTGGTGATTTCAGAATTATAAAGTACCACACTCTTGACGGAGACCGAGATGTTTATATAGGCTCGGCCGATATGGACATAAACGCAAAGAACGCAAAAAACGTTTGCGTAGGTGTTTGTTTACTGAAAGACTTGGGACTAAAACTTGAAGTCAAAGATGTAACAGTTGACGGTGCTACCGTTGTTTTCAGGCAAAGCGGCGGAAATGCTACCGGTGAACTTCAGACGGGCGAAGCATTTTATCTTGAAAGGAAAAACGTAAACATATGGGTGCCCGTAAGTACAAGACCGCTTATTGACTATGCGTTTCACATGATTGCGTATATGCTGAACAAGGACGGAACTACTGAGCTAAAGACCGAATGGAAGTGGCTCTACGATTCACTACCCGAAGGACAGTACAGAATAGCAAAAGAGGTTATGGATTTCAGGCAGCCCGGCGACTATGACGAATATATTTATTATGCGTATTTTGAAATAACCGACACGCAACAAGTAACTTGACACGAGTTATATAGTTTTGTATAATTCTATCAGAGGTGAAAAACAAATGAAGAGAATATTATCTTTTATATTGGCTAAGACAATTATACTATCCCTTTCTTACTTCGTGTTTGCTAAAATTGAAACCACAAGCGGAACACCTGTATCAACTTATCCTTCAGATTGGGCAAAAGAAGATGTAAATACGGCGTTCGAACTCGGTATATTAGATAACGAAAAAACTTATTATTACACAAATTATATTACAAGAGAAGAATTTTGTGAGATTGCATACAATCTTTTCTTTAAAACATATATCGGGACATACAAAACACAAAAAGCAACAATCAAAGATACTGACAGCAAAGCCGTAAAATATCTTGTACAAAACGGAATCATAAACGGCAAGTCAAAAGATTCAAGCGGTATTAAATTCTCCCCTGATGACTTTCTCACGAGAGAAGAATCAGCTGTAATTTTTCAGAGATTGATAAATGCTGTCGCAATTGACATTCCATACACCGACGATATAATTGAATACGATGACGAAGAAAACATTTCAGATTGGGCGTTTAACGGAATACAGTTTGTATCTCACGTAGGACTTATGAACGGTTATAACGGAAATGTTTTCTATCCGAAAGCCAACCTTTCAACCGAAGAAGCAATTACTGTAATTATAAGAGCATATGATTTAATTACAAATACGAGAGCACTTAATAAAACCGCATCATTTGCTGACAAACTCAATTCTCAAATGCCCAATGATGAAAACTATATGTTTTCTCCGCTTTCCGTAAAAATGGCGCTAATGTTAGCCGCAAACGGTGCAAAGGGCGAAACGCAAAGAGAACTGATTGAAACGATAGACGAACGAAAACTTGAAAACGTCAATGAAAGTCTAAAAAAACTTATTGAACGGTATTCACAGTCTGACAAACTTTCGCTAAGCATAGCAAACTCAATCTGGGTAAACACAGACAACTGCCCTTACGATTTCACTGACAGTTATAAATCAACTGTAGAAAATATTTACGGTGCCGCTTCGGAAAAGGTCAACAATAAAAACGCAGTCAGAACAATAAACGATTGGGTGAAAGATAAGACAAACAGTAAAATACCCACTATTATTGAAGACAGCGATTTTTGGACTGCACTTGTAAATGCAATATACTTTAAGGGTGCCTGGGAAAAGGATTTCAATATAAGAAGAACAAAGAAAGATACTTTCAAAAACTCCGACGGAACAACCGCATCAACTGATTTTATGAATCAGACAGATAATTTCTCTTATGCAAAGAATGACGAGGCAGAAATAGTAGAATTAAGATATAAAACTGATTTTTATGAAAAGGACAAAAACGGAGATTACATAAGCGAAACAATAGCCGGCGTTAATGCTTCAATGTATTTCATCAAAACAGACTCGTCGGATATCGAAAGAATACTCGACGATGCAAAATTCGAGTATAAAAGGGTGCGTCTTTCCGTTCCCAAGTTTAAGATAAATTACTCGGATGAAATTTCAAAATATTTGATGTTGAACTACGCAACAAACAAACTGACAGCAGATTTTTCCGCCATGATTAACCTTAATCCCGATGAAAGATTATGGATAGATAAAATAATACACAAAACTTTTATTTCGGTCGATGAAAATGGCACGGAAGCTTCAGCGGCAACGGCAGTAATGATGGGTGGTCTCACAAGCGCAAAACCCGAAGACCCCATAGACTTAAAATTTGATGAGCCTTTCTATTTTGTAATCCGTGACGAAACAAGAAAAGAAATTCTCTTTATGGGAAGATACGCATACGCAAAATAAAATAACAAAACCCCTTCCGCAAGGAAGGGGTAATTTTTATTATATTATTCAAATTCAGTAAGCCATTCAAGAACACGGCTGTCAAGATAAGCTTCATCCCATGAGTTATGATTTACTCCGTGAAATATCGTAAGTCTTGCATTTTTACCCGAAGCTTTTGCCGCATCAACCATTTCAATTGAACATCTTGGTAAAACCGTAGTGTCAGCATCGCCATGAAACGCCCAGATGTCTGCTTCAATAAGTCCTGCTCTCCACGTTGTACCGCCGCCGCATACAGGCGCAATTTTCTTGAAATATTGCGGTGCAAACATCGCCATCTCCCAAGTACCGTAACCTCCCATGCTGACGCCGGTAAGAGATATCTTGTTTCTGTCTATATTATATTCCTTGATGATATACTCGATAAAGTCAACAAGCATATATGCAAGGTTTACCCAGGTAACGTTCTCTGGACACTGTGGACAAACTGTTACTGCGTTTATCTTTACCCTGCCCTCGTGAATGAATCTCGGAACGGCAATACGGCGAAGCACCTCGTAATCATGTCCTCTTTCACCTGCGCCGTTAAGGAATATGAGAAGCGGCACATTTTCTTTATCCTTAAACTGTTCGGGAATATCAACCGAATAGAAAAACTCTCCAAAATAAGGATGATTATAAACTTTATTTTCCATTTTTATCTCCTTTTATTGTTTAAATATTTTATTGAGTTTAACGGCACATACCGACGAAACAACGCACTTTATCACATCCCACAAAATAAACGGAAGTGATACCGAAACAAAGGATGCATGGACGTTGAATCCGTTATAAAAGCACATAAAAAGCATGGCGGACAAATGTTGAACGCAAAGACCGAAACCGATGGTCAACACAAGATATCTTGAAAATTTTATTTCTTTTCCTTTTAAAAGGCTTATTAAAACTGCGGACAAAAGAAACCCAAAGTAAAAACCGCCCGTAGGTCCGAAAAGTTTATCAATCCCTGCTCCTGCTCCGCCAAACACGGGAAGCCCCACAAGTCCCATTACAAGATAAAGACCCACGGTACACGCCGCATGACAAGGCGACATAACAAGGCCTATTATATTTACAACAAGCGTATGAAGGCTCAGCAGTGCAGGACTTACTGGAAGCGGAAGCACAATGAATGAACAGGCAGAAAGCAACGCCGTACAAAGTGCAATTTTTGTGATTTCTGCAATATTTGTTTTACTTTTCATATCATTATTCACCCGAAAAGTCCTTTATCATAAGACGTATTTTATCTAAAAGATTTGGAATATACAAAGAATTTCTGGGATATTCATAGAAGGTTACGTCCATTCCTGCTTCTTCATCAATCATTTTCACAACCGCATCTTTGCCGATATACTTTTCAAGGGTTCTGCAGATTCTTATATCATCTACCGCTTCCTTAAAAACAAGAGCACGAATGGAAGGATATGCACCATCCTTTGATGGATATACGGAAGAAGCGTCCCCCGACGGGAACATATAACTTGACGACTGGGAAACGTATGGGTTTACTTCAAACATTGAGCCTGAAACATAGGTAAAATTATAACCCCAGTGAAGAAATCCGTCAAAGCCGTATTTATAAAGTTGAAGACCAATGATTCTATTGCGGTACGAGGGCATAAACAAAAGTCGGTTACTGACCTTATTCCAATCACTGCAACAGTAATAGCACCACTTTTCGGGGAAATCCTTGTCGAGGAAATTCTTTATATCAACAAGATCCACCACTGCAACATCCACAAGACCTCTGTCTACAAAATCAACCTCGGAAAGAGCATCCATAAGGGGTCGTCCTTCAAAAAGGGGCTTTAACTGTTTATTGGCAAACTCATAAATATCAATTTTGTTTTTATTGGGTTCATCCGAAATATGGAAATAGCACTTTTCAAAAATGCCGATTTCTTTAAGATAAGAAGTGAGCGCAGAAAGGAAAGACTTAAGAAAGAAGATATATTCTTCGTTATCTGCCCTCATGGTCGAGTCGAAAATATATTTTTTCTCACCGTCAACATCCGCCTTGATATTAAGGCATCTCTCGGCACCGCCCGGGTTATAAAGGTGGGATATTTCAAAGTACTCCATACCGCACTTAAGTGCAAGAGAAGTAAATCTGCCGAGTCGTGAAAAATCAAAAGTATAAACGTTATCGCAAAGTTTTATATCGGTAAGGGAACAGTCGGGGCGTTTTACCTTATATCCCACGTCGGTATCAAGGTTTAACGGAAGCGCAGGAGTAAGCACCATATTGATACCGAGCTTGTTTGCAAGAAGCATATAGTTTTCAATCAGTTTCCAATGTTCTTCTGAATACATGGAAACATTATGGCAACTTGCAATGCAGTCAGGATGAAACCACTGGGTAAACTTAAGTTTATTCTTTTCTATAGTTTCATTGACAACTTCAATTTTCAAGGTTGCGAAAGCATCGCCAAAGTGAACGGTAAAGTCATACTCTCCTGATTCAAAATCTTCGGGAATCTTTACGTTTACCCACATACAGGAGCCGTATTTTGACGCCGAATAAAAGCCGTTCTGATCGCATAATGGAATAAGAATATCGGGCATAATTCCGGGTTTATCGGTTATTACGTCATCATCATTAAACCAGATTGAATCAATAATCGTATCCTTTACCTGATAGAGCGTGGCAAATTCGGAAAGTTCACTCTCAACCTTTACGGGAAGGGTCATTCTGAAATCAATTTTGACATACACCTGAAAATTTATACTCTCACCCCTGAGAGCCGTTATTTTCGATATACCAAGAGAAGAAACATCATCCCCCAGGCGCACTTTATCAAGGCTTGATATGATTTTTATCTGTTCGAGACCTTCCATTTTTCCTCCTAAAAGGACAAGGCGGCACGAAGCCGCCTCGCATTATTTTACTTCGCCGCGTATTCGGCTATCATTTCCTTCATCTTCGTAATAAGATTAGGAATAAACTCAGCGTTTCTGGGATATTCCTTAAATGTTAAATTCATGCCTGCTTCGTCATCAATCATTTTAATAACTGCGTCTCTGCCTATATACTTTTCAAGAGTCTTACAAATATCAACATCCTGAAGAGCATCACGGAAAATAATGGCACGCATAGAGGGAACGGGGCCCTTTTCCATGGGATATACTCTAAAGGCGTCGCCTGAAGGGAACGCAAGGTCAGCAGAAGATGTCATATAAGGATTGATAAGATAGCGGGACACCTGGCTGTTATAGTAGTTAAAGCCCCAGTTGAGGAAACCGACAAGGTTGAACTTATAAATCTGAAGTCCGATAATTCTGTTTCTGTAGGAAGGCATTCCAAGGAAGTTATTGCTTACCTTGTCCCACTGGCTGCAACAATAATATCCCCATCTTTTTTCAATATCTCGGCTTAGGAAATCTTCCATATGATTGATAGAAACAACGGGAAGCTTTGAAAGACCATTATCATAATAGTCAACATTACTCATTGCGTCCATCATTCTCTCTTCACCGACAATGGGTTCAAGAACACTTCTGCCAAACTTATATGCCTCAAGGTGGTCTGTTGAAGGCTCATCAGAAATATGGAAGAAACAGTTATCATATACATTTTTAAGCTTTAAGAACTTTACAAGTTCAGGAAGCATCTGACGCAGGAAATTTCCATATTCTGGGTCTGTGCTCTTTACGCGTGTATCAAACATATAGTCCTCTACACCGTTTTCCTTAATAACAATATTTGCAGTAAAATGAAGTCCCCACTGAGAGAAAAGATGACTCATTTCGTAGTATTCAATACCACATCTCTTACACATATCAATCCATCTGTCAAGGAGGGAAAAGTCAAAGTAATACTTATCACCGCACTTTTCTATCTTGAGAAGCTGTACATTTACTCTCTTTAACCCCCACTCTGTATCAAGAGGAGGAGTTATAATAGGAGTTAGAATCATGTTGATACCAAGCTCTCTTGCAAGCTTTACATACTTTTCGATAAGAGTCCAGTGTTCTTCAGAGTAAACTTCAACATTGTGAACCGTCGCAATACAGTCGGCATAAAGCCACTGAGTAAAGATCGTTGACTGCTTAGGAAGAACTGCAGGTACAACTTCAATATCAAAGGTCTTTTCAATGGTATCTGAACGGTCTGTATTATTTTCAAATCTAATTTTCACGGGGTATACACCGGGAATCATGCCCTCAGGTACCTTTACTTCAATCCAAAACTGAGTACCACGGAAAGATACGGCTGCTCTTCCGTTCTGCTGGGAAAGAGGTACAAGAATATCTGGAACAAGACCGGGTTCCGTCATAATTACATCATCGTCATGGGGATCAACGTGGTCTGCAACAGCGTCCTTAATACAGTAAACGTTGATATAATCCTTGAGCGGAGAGTCGACGAATACATATGTGTCAATTTTATAAGCGTTATATGAATTGACTTCATATGTCGGCGCAAAAACGGCCGAAAGCTGATACGAATAGGTTTCACCTGCCAGCACCTTTGCCGAATTTATTTCAGCCGCCTCAGTAACTTCATTTAAATTTCTTATCTTTTCAAGACTCGATATGTTTTTAAGTAAGAGATCCATATTAATATACCTCCAAGATCTATATTTTGTTTATTTTATCACACAACAGCAGAATATTCAATATAATTTTTCAATTTATTACATTTTATACCTAACCATTTTTAAATCTTTTTTTAAAATCCAACGGCGAAATTCCTTCTTTGCTTTTGAAAAGCTTACAAAAATATGAGGCAGAGCAAATACCAAGCAAATCAGCAATTTCATCAACAGTCTTTTCAGGTATCTCAAGTAGCATTTCTTTAGCCATTTCAATACGCTTGTTAATTATATAGTTTTTTGGCGAAACGCCAAAATGCTTTATGAAAAGCCGCCTCAAGTGAGGCTCAGAGTATCCCGACAGTTTTGACAAATGATCTATCGAAATATCCTTGTAGTAGTTGATGTTAATGTATTCTGCAGCTGCAAGCAATCTGGCATTCTCCGAATAATCGCTTTGTGATTTCAGATTATCCTTAGCAAGATTGTATATAAGCTTCAGCAAAAGCTGAGAAATCTTCAGATTACTAAGACGCGCTCCGGACAAATAGCTTTCAAGTATATCTTTAAATAACTTTATGTATCCTTCGGATTCCGTTACGGCAGATATTCCCAGATCCACGCTTTCATCATATACGAAAGCAACGAAATACAATTCACTGTACTCATCGCCTTCATTATAAATAAATGCATCATCTGATTTTCTCAAAAACACAACATCCCCACTTTTGGCAATAAAAGTTTTGTTGCCAACAGTAAATCTTAGGTATCCGTAAGCAATATAATACAGCGAAGCATGGGAGCATTTTCTCTCCCATCCCCAGTTTGCACGGTATTTATGGAAACCTGCATTTACAAAACTTTTGATGGGATTGTTGTTAAAAACATCGATGCATTCTATACTTTTCAAGGTGATTATTTCCTTTCATCACTTTTTTATAAATATTAGCAAATATAAGGTTTTTTGTCAACACAATGATTGTTTTTTTACATAATATGATTGAAAAATATATGGAAAAAACAAAAAAACAGGTATATAATATATATAAATAAGCATAAGGAGTGAAGGATAATGAAGGCACTTGTTTCAATCCCGTCAAAAGCACCCTTTGATACTTTCTTTACAAAAGAGAATATTGAGCTCGCTGAATCACTGGGTGAGATTATCTGGAACAAAAAAGAAGAACATTTTACTCCCGATGAGATAAAAGAGCTTATAACCGACTGTGATGTCTATATTACCTGTTGGGGTTCCCCTGCTCTTACCGGTGATATTCTTGAACACGCACCAAAACTCAAGCTTCTTACCCATACGGCAGGTACCGTTGTTCCTTTTGTAACAGATGAAATGTGGGATAAAGGCATCAAAGTTATAAGCGGCAATGAATACTTTGCAATGTCAACTGCGGAAGGAGCTCTTACATATATGTTATCTTCCCTTCGCAGAATCCCCTACTTCGTAAGCAACCTTAAAGAAAAGGGGCTCTGGTGGAACAGTGCAGTTGATTTTAACAGTGGTCTGTTATACAAGACTGTCGGTATCGTCAGTTACGGTGCTGTTGCAAAGAATCTTGTTAAAATGCTTCAGCCCTTTAATGTAAAAATCAAAGTATTTGATATTGTTGAAATTCCAGAGGAAGATAGAATCAAATACGGACTTGATCAGTGCAGTCTCGAAGATATCTTTTCGAGCTGTGAAATAATCTCAGTACACACTCCTCTGAACGACAAAACACATCATCTCATAAATGACAGACTTCTTTCGATGATAAGACCCGGAGCACTTTTCGTAAATACGAGCAGAGGGCCTGTTGTCGACCAGGAAGCTCTTACAAAACACCTAAAACTCGGCCATTTTAATGCAGCTCTTGATGTATATGAAAAAGAGCCTTTAAGTCCCGATGACGAATTGTTATCTCTCAGCAACACACATCTTACTCCCCATCAGGGCGGTCCAACAGTAGACCTTAGAAGAATAATTACAGAACATATGCTTATTGAGAGTGCAAATTATATCGACAAAGGCGTACCTCTCAAGAACGAAATGACAAGAGAACGTGCCATGTGCATGTCCAGAAAATAGGAGCAAAACATGAGTCTTAATAAACTTGAAACACAGTTACTTGAAGCAATAGATGAAAGTAAAGACGAAATTATTGCTATTGCAAGAGAAGTTGAAAAGAATCCCGAGTTAGGTTTCAAAGAGATTAAAACTTCAGACCTTATAAAGAAAATCTTTTCAAAATTTGGCATACCTTTTACTGACGGACATGCAATTACCGGGGTTAAAGCTAAACTTGGAAACGGTGGGTACAATGTTGGCATTATAGGAGAAATGGACAGTGTTGTAAACCATGAACATCCAAGCGCAGTATTTCCTACCGGCGCAGTACACGCATGCGGACACAACGGGCAGGTTGCATCAATGCTCGGTGCCGCAATAGGTTTTGCAAAAAGCGGTGTGCTGCAACATCTTTCATCCGGCACGGTATCCTTCTTTGCAGTACCAGCAGAAGAATATATTGAAACAGAGTACAGAAATTCACTCAAAGATAAAGGTCTTATAAAATTTTTCAGTGGAAAACAGCAGATGCTTTATGAGGGCGCATTTGATGGGATTGACGCTGCAATGATGGTTCATGCACAGCCCGACACCCCCAAAGCCAAAGCGTTTATACATTCCGAAAGTCTCGGCTTTGTTATGAAAAATGTCATATTTAAAGGCAAATCAGTTCATGCTGCAAAGCCCTTTGACGGAGTTAATGCACTCAACGCAGCAGCACTTGCAATCCTCGGAATACATACAAACAGAGAGAGATTCCGTGATGAGGATAAAGTCCGCGTTCATTTTATTATTACCAAAGGCGGTGATATTGTAAACGCAGTTCCAAGCGAAGTCTGCCTCGAATGTCAGGTAAGAGCTGCCAATATGACAGCTATGCAAAAAGCAGCTGAAGAAACTGACAATGCCATTAAGGGTGCTGCGATGATGGTAGGCGCCGAAGTTGAAATCAAAACATCTATGGGATATCAGCCTTTCAATCAGGACAAAGTGCTCGGCAATTTGTTTGGAGAATGTGCTTCTGAATTTATCGGTGAAGAGAATGTAATAAGCGGTGTTGATATGACAGGCTCAAGCGATATAGGAGACCTGAGTATGCTCTTGCCTACTATCCAGCCTATGTTCGGTGGATTTACAGGTCAGCTTCACTCAAAGGAATTTAAAGCAACCGACGAATATACTGCCTATGTGCTTACGGCAAAAATCATGGCTTTGACCGCCCTGCGATTGCTTGAGAATGACGGAGTGCTTTGCAAAAAAATCAAAGACGGATTTACACCTATTTTAACTAAAGAAGAATATATAAAATTATTGGAGGATTAAACTATGTGGACAGAAGAAAAACTCAACGAACTGTTAACTATCCCTTCCCCCGCACTTATTGAAGATATCAAAAAGATTGACGGCGACATTATGGTTCTCGGTGCCGGCGGAAAAATGGGCTGGACTCTCTGTGTTCTCGCAAAAAAGGCAATCAAAGAAGCCGGCATTGATAAAAAGGTTATTGCCGTATCCCGCTTTTCTGATGAATTTGCTAAGCAATATCTTACAGAAAACGGTGTT
>RHMF01000663.1_pt1 | contig 14953 bp, 12 predicted proteins | sample 5365151 | NCBI WGS metagenome assembly RHMF01 (sample SAMN10266501, study PRJNA497801) | feces metagenome | isolation source: feces | host: Bos taurus | place: China: Prairie of Fairy Mountain | collected 2017-08-14 | reverse complement strand
AGTTCATCGACAATGCTTATTGCACCGTCAACGACCTCGCGACCGCCCTCGAAATCAAGTGCCCTTATGTAGAAATCCCAAGACTTCGAGAATTTTGTCCTGTCAGCACTGACCATGACCGCACCACGCAGATATATCCTATTATCACCTATATCTTCATGCTCCACAAACTCCACATAATCGGGGACACCCACATAGAACAGTTCGTCGTCAAGCCCCGCCGTAGAGAGTTCAAGACTGTCGAGCAGTTCAAAAAGTTCCTTGTCGGCATCACAGGTGACATCTACCTGAAAGTGCATCTTTACCGGCTCCACGAATTCCACCCTATATATCTTCTTCAATTCTTTAGGCAGGTCATCCTTTGAGAAATCGAATTCAATATCATTCTTATCGATCTTCTCGAAAAGAGAAACCGGGACCTCATTTGCTGCGAGCCTGTCTATAAACTCCTTTTTCTGTTCTTCCGTTAGCAGCGGATTGGCTTTGATGCCCGCCACTGCCTCGTCATAAGTAGCGTAGACCTTTTCGAGATCCATAGAGTAGTATTGCGCATCGACATACGTGTCGATATGAAGTCCGTCAACCTCATCAATGACAAAATCGGCCGCATCGAAAGAGCCTCCTTTACTTATAATATATGAGCCGTCATCATCCGTGGAGAGTATATCACTCCCCTCGGGATCAATCATTTCAGTGAGCATTATCTTGTCAGTTGAACCCAAAGGTATTGACAGGCCATTGCCGACTGCTATGGTAAAATCTACATCTTTTGAGAGATCATAGTCATTGTCCACACTGCAGGACAATAATGTCGCACACAGAAACAATGCGAGAGCATTGCAGAATCCAAAAATCTGTTTTTTCATAATAATATGCCGTATTTCTTAATTTTCCACGAAAAAGAATACAACCGATACCAAAAGCCCGGTTTTGACCACAAATATATAAACAAGCGAGCAAGAAACATCAAGTTTACTTGAATGTTTATCACAGCGAGCGCAGAAAATATTCGAGGTTTACCTCAAATATAAACAATTAACATTTATTCACATATTTTACATCTCCTTTTTTCTGGTATTTTTAAATACTTCATAAAATATGAAAATACAAGACTATAAAAGCGGACTGCAAAAGATTAAGGACATTTGAATAAATAATCGGCACTTTTTTCTTTTGTACAATAAATTGTTGTAATTTTGCATAGATGTATGCTCGCATACAAGGACACAAAAAACACTTTAAAACAAAACCATATGCTCACTTTAGACAAAATCTACCATGCGGCGTTCGTCCTCAAGGATGTGATACGACGCACAGAGCTTGTACCAGCACCCAACGTAAACAAGAAAGGAACCATTTTCCTCAAGCCTGAAAACCTTCAGCTTACAGGTTCTTTCAAGGTACGCGGTTCATACTACAAGATTTCTCAGTTATCAGAAGAAGAGAAGGCAAAGGGCGTAATTGCTTGCTCTGCCGGCAACCATGCACAGGGTGTTGCACTTGCGGCAACAAAGAACGGCATCAAGTCACTAATCTGCCTTCCCGACTGCGCACCTATCTCAAAGGTTGAAGCAACAAAGGGTTATGGAGCAGACATCTGCCTTGTTCCAGGTGTTTATGACGATGCTTACAAGCGTGCCATCGAGCTGCGCGACGAGCACGGCTACACATTCATCCATCCGTTTGATGACGAAGATGTGATTGCCGGACAGGGAACAATCGGCCTTGAGCTCATTGACCAGATGAAGGATATTGACGCGGTTATTGTACCAATCGGCGGCGGCGGCCTCATCTCGGGCGTTGCTTTTGCCATCAAGTCATTGAACCCAAAGATCAAGGTTTATGGTGTTCAGGCAGCCGGTGCTCCAAGCATGAAGAATTCTGTTGAGCATAAGCAGATTGAGCGTCTTGACGCTGTATCTACAATTGCTGACGGTATTGCAGTAAAACAGCCGGGCGAGAACACATTCGACCTCTGCAGCAAATACGTTGACGAGATTGTTACAGTAACAGATGACGAGGTTTCATCAGCTATCCTCTCGCTCCTCGAGCACCAGAAGCTCATCACTGAAGGCGCCGGAGCCGTTGCTGTTGCAGCCGCGATGTTCGACAAGGTTCCTGTTGAGGGCAAGAAAGTCGTTTGTGTTGTATCCGGAGGTAACATCGACGTGAATATCCTTGACCGCGTAATCAAGCGTGGTCTTCTCACATCGGGCCGTTCAGCACTGCTCAAGGTAGAGCTTCTTGACAAACCGGGACAGCTCGTACAGATCTCAAGCATCATTGCAGAGCACGGCGCGAACGTGATAGGCATACACCACGAGCGTACAAACGCCAACACAAGCGTGACAGGCTGCTTCATCCGCATCACACTCGAGACACGTAACTTCGAGCACGTGGAGCAGATAAAGAAAGCCATCCAGGATGCAGGTTTCAAGATTTGGGATTAAAAGTATCAATCAATAAATACAATAACTATGCTTAAGAAAGTTTATACAAGCAATGCCCCCGAGGCTATCGGCCCATACTCACAGGCCATCATCTGCGGTAACATGTTGTTCACTTCAGGTCAGATCCCCATCAACCCCGCAACAGGAAATGTTGAGGCAGAGGGCATCACAGATCAGGCAACACAGGTAATGAAGAACCTTGCAGCAGTTCTTGCAGAGGCAGGCACATCTTTCGACAATGTCGTAAAGACAACATGCTTTCTCAGCGACATGGCTGATTTCGCTGCTTTCAACGCTGTTTACGCAGAGTATTTCACAAGCAAACCCGCACGTTCTTGCGTTGCAGTGAAGACATTGCCAAAGAATGTACTTGTTGAGGTTGAGGTTATCGCCGAGATCTGATAAAGGCATTACACAAAGGAACAGACAGATTCGTCCCAAGGCTTCAGGCCCTGGGACGAATTGTCATTTACAGCCCTACCCACAGAAAAAGGAAGGAGTTGACCACTTCACCTGCAAACAATTATAAGAGAGCGAAAACAGCGCTTAAATGCAAAAAGGAGTAAAATTACCTGCCAAAATCTTTGCCATTCTAAAAAAAAGGAGTAATTTTGCAAGCTGAATAGCGTAAAGTACTTTTTGGACTAAAAACATATAAAAATATAAGACGATGAAAAGAACATTCCAGCCCTCTAACAGAAAGAGAAAGAACAAGCACGGTTTCCGTGAGAGAATGGCCACAAAGAACGGCCGTCGCGTATTGGCAGCACGTCGCGCAAAGGGTCGCGCAAAGTTGACAGTTTCTGACGAATACAACGGAAAGAAGAAGTAATTGCCAAGCAACTACATAAATATAGCCGAGCCACCGCTCGGCTATATTTGTTTTATCCGGAAACAAAACATGGGCTCGTCTTGCAAGACGAGCCCAATTATCATCATGCGACAGCCCAATATTATCTCAACAGGAAGCGCATGACAGCTCCCATAAGTTCATTTCTTGCATCTTCGTCCTGCACTGCCTCAAACGGAAAACTGGTAGAGAGAACGCGGTAATCACCGGCATATGCTACACCGGCACTCTCACGGCACCCGTCGAACACGAAAGAGACAAAGGCATCATCAAGAGGGACAAGGATATCAGGACGAGACACAGCATAACACCCACCGTTGACAGTGCGTGGTATACGGAAAACCCTGCTCGCATTCCCTGTTATACCGGTCTCGGCAAGGCTCTCCACAGAACCACCATAATCGCAACGAAGCACCTCGCGCACAAACGCCCTATCGGCATTAGTTTTGGTCATATCACTGGCGATGAACGCTCCGCTGACAAAAAGGTTGCCACCGGCCTTGCAGAAAGCACGCACTTTATCCTGCAACTCTTTAGGGAATGTCTTATACGGACGGTTATATCCAAGGTATGACCCCTGTTCGCCCTGTTTCTCAACACCCAATATGATATCCACGACCTTATAGTCTCCGAGCTTGACATCGCCACTCATGACAGCCTCACTACTGCACGACACAAACGAGAAGTCATTTGCAGCCAACGAGACACCATGGACACGCGGATAATCAAAAGTATTGCCCGCAACAAGCAAGCCCTCGTATCTGTCATCACTGAGACCCAGACCATCCTCAAAACCGATTCCTGCACGGGAATGGTCCAGCTGCACTCCGCAGTACTCGGGAGAGTACATATAAGGCACACCAGGGTCATACTCCATATCAAAACCGGCTGTCTGCGGTGTGGACATCGCCTCCGGACCGCTTAAACGGTGAAAACCATTCACAACCAGCACACGTCCTTTTTCTTTTTTAGAGACATACATTGAGAGCACTTCAGAAGAGAGGCTCTCACCGCCATCATTAAGCGCCGTGACCTTAAAACCATACAGAACACCTTTCTCCACGGGGAGTACAATACTATTTTTGTCTGCAACCACTCCGTTGTCGAAACCTCCGTCACCTTTTCTTGTGTATACGACATATCTTCTGGGCTTTGCCGTAGGCTCCTGCGGGTCGTTCACCGGACGCCAACGCAGGGTCACCTCCTTGGCATCCTCGGACAACGACATCGAAAAATGGCTCACCGGCAACGGCTGCACCACAAACTCCTGCCCGTTGACAAAGCAGAGATGCTTGAGCAAGGACTTGTAGACCGCCCTTGCCATGGTAAACTTGAAATCAGGATTATGACCATAGGCCATATCAATGTAATTCTGATGCGACAGCGACTCGAAAATAACCGAAGGGATATAAGGAACACGGGTTTCTCCATAATTGCGGTCAAGAATTCCGCGCACAGGCCAATGAAAACCATAACGCGCAGAAATATCCTCCTGCACACTGTTGAGCAGGAAAGAGACCGCATCGCGGGATATTGCGCGCGGATGACCATTACCGAGTGTATCGCCATTGAAACGTGTTGTAACAACACCCAATGAGCCTATCACATTATCTTCGGCATCGTAACCCGCATCGGAATGGAAACCGAAAGAGAGTTCAAGAGGAACCTTCAAACCTGTTGTATCAGGATTGAAAGGTGAGCCACCTGTCAGATAGTTCACCGCATGACCACGACAAAGGATGTCATCGCGGTAGTCATTCTTTCCTTCGTATGCCGAATAGACATCTTTGGGGAAGCCGCCTGTCTGGAGATTGTATCTCGCAGCCTCAAGATATCGGGGCAAGCCACTTGTCAGCCCCTCTTCGCCACGGGCCACGACACCCATACCGCCACCAAAACGCACCGCATCGGCACTGACCACACCCTTGTGGGCACTCTCGTTACAGAGTACCACACACTGGGAGCTTTCCCCTGCCTTGAAATGGAACCTGCCAAGATACACCCAAGTTCCACCACCCATCAGCTGGTTCACCTTGAATTCAGTTGAACCGCCACTATGGAACACCTTATATAAAGCGTCGGGGACAGAATTCTCGAAAGAGCAATAAGAGACATACACGGCATATTCGCCATCCTTTGTTATATCGGGATGCCACACAGCCTCGGCCCTGTTCTTCTTGTCCTGGGTTGAGGTCACAAACCTTGAAGTTCCCATGGCAAAAGGATTGTCACCATCACGGTATACCTCTTTTGCATCGGCATAGCCCACATTATACTCGCGCCATTTAAAAGCGCGGGCATCCTCTTCGCTATAACGCGATCCTCCACGCGAGGAATCGTTATCAACAATCACACATTCGGGTTGCCAGTCACGCTCACGCGGAGTGTACACCACCGCACCTGCATTCTCAAGCATAGGCATAAGCAGCGGCACCACTATCGACTGCGTGAACAAGTCCTCGACAGTACAGAACAGCGACGGGCGTTGCCACTGCCACACACCTTTATCGGCAGAGAACACACGACCGTGACTCTGCCATAAGGCCAAATGACGCCCTTGCAGGCCGGCCCCAATCTCATACGGACGTGAGACATTCTGTACCCACGGTTCACCTTCATAGCCGTCACCTCCCCACAGACGTTCATTATCCGCCTCCTTTCCACGGTACACACTGGGGATGCGCTCATCTATGGTGCGGTTGTCATACACTACCTCAATCTTATACTTCCTCAAAGAAGATGGAAGCAGCTTGCGGATATCGCGATAGATGGTATCGACCACACCCGGCGTAAAAGCCTGACCCGCGAACGCCTCGTTGGCATATATGACGACTTTCTTGGCCCCCTTGTTGACAACAATCCTGTTGCGGCGCTTGTCCAAGCCCGAGTGCTTAAGCGCGGTCCTACCCGATTTGTAATTCTTGAAATACTCTGCTATTGAACGCTCAACGGTTTTATCGACATCCTGTGCCGATAAAACCGTTACGCTCAATATGCAGGCGGCCAAAACCGTCAGCAATCTTTGCATAGTAGAAATTTTATGCCAATGCCTTGATTTCGTCCAACAGAGCCTTGGCATCCGCATTGAACGAATCGCAAAGCGTGTTAAAATATTTTCTTGCGGGCATACCCGGCTCCACGTGGTTCACACGAGCCACATACTCCTTGTTAAGAGCGAATATTTTATTGAACAGAGCCACCCATGCCTCGGCATCACCCTTTGAATCATAAGAAACGATGAATGCCTCTGTTGCCAACTCATCAACGACGAATGTAATAACCTTTTTAAGATCTCTTCTGCTTGCCATAATGCTTTAATTTAAAGAATAATTAAACTGATGCGGCGTTATCCGAGCCAAGGGGTATCAACCACATCACATCCGTAAAGATACTCTTTAAAAGTGAAACAGACAACAAGATTGCCAAAAAAAGAGAATATTTAAGTCTATAATGAATAAAAAACATCAAAGCCCTTTTGAAATTCATAAAAAAAAGCGAAATTTGCCATTAAATACGAAAATCACTTATTATTTACAAGAAATATGAAAATAAGCGCATTACAACAAGCAAGGGCTGCATACCAGCCCAAGTTGCCTCAGGCACTTACTGAGACTGTAAAATTGTGTGAGGGTGCTGCAACAGAATCTGTAGCAGACCAGGAGGCCATCAAGGCCATGTTCCCCAACACCTATGGCCTGCCTATCGTCACATTCGAGAAGGGCGGTGAGGTTAAGGAGTATCCCGCAATCAACGTGGGTGTTATCCTTTCCGGCGGCCAGGCTCCCGGCGGTCACAACGTAATAGCGGGTTTGTTCGACGGCGTAAAGAGACTTAACCCAGACAGCCGCCTCTACGGTTTCCTTATGGGCCCCGGCGGATTGGTTGACCACAAATACATCGAGATCACAGCAGAGCTCATGGACGCTTACCGCAACACCGGCGGTTTCGACATCATCGGTTCAGGCCGTACAAAGCTCGAGAAGACAGAGCAGTTCGACAAAGGTCTGGAGATCATCAAGGAGCTCGGCATCAAGGCTCTTGTAATCATCGGTGGTGATGACTCAAACACAAACGCATGTGTTCTCGCCGAGTACTACGCAGCAAAGAACACCGGCGTACAGGTTATCGGCTGTCCGAAGACAATCGACGGTGACCTCAAGAACGCTTACATCGAGACTTCATTCGGTTTCGACACAGCTTGTAAGGTTTATTCAGAGGTTATCGGCAACATCCAGCGCGACTGCAACTCAGCACAGAAGTACTGGCACTTCATCAAGTTGATGGGCCGTTCAGCATCTCACATCGCACTCGAGTGCGCACTCCAGACACAGCCTAACTACTGTATCATCTCTGAGGAGGTTGAGCAGAAGGCTCTTTCACTCGATGACATCGTCACATCAATTGCACAGGCTGTTGCCGACCGTGCTGCAGCCGGCAACAACTTCGGTACTGTCCTCATCCCAGAGGGCCTCATCGAGTTCGTTCCAGCAATGAAGGCTCTCATCGCAGAGCTCAACGATCTGTTGGCTCACAAGGGCGAGGAGTATGCAGCAGTTGCACCAGAGGAGCAGCGCCAGTACATCATCAACCTGCTTTCAAAGGAGAACGCAGCAGTTTACGCAAGCCTCCCTGCAGGTGTTGCACGCCAGTTGACAATGGACCGCGACCCACACGGCAACGTACAGGTATCTCTCATCGAGACAGAGAAACTGTTGTCAGAGATGGTATCAAACAAGCTCGCTGCATGGAAGGCTGAGGGCAAGTATGTAGGCAAGTTCAATGCACAGCACCACTTCTTCGGTTATGAGGGACGTTGCGCAGCTCCATCAAACTATGACGCTGACTACTGCTACGCACTCGGTTTCAACGCTTCACAGCTCATCGCTGCAGGCAAGACCGGTTATATGTCATCTGTACGCAATACAACAGCTCCTGCTGCTGAGTGGGTTGCCGGTGGTATCCCCATCACAATGATGATGAACATGGAGCGTCGCCACGGTGAGATGAAGCCTGTTATCCAGAAGGCTCTCGTTGACCTCAACGGTGCACCTTTCAAGACTTTCGCAGCCAACAGAGAGTTGTGGGCAAAGGAGACATGTTATGTTTACCCTGGTCCTATCCAGTATTTTGGTCCATCAGAGGTTTGTGACCAGACTACAAAGACTCTTGCTCTTGAGCAGCAGAAGTAAATACCCGTCTAATGGCAGATGCTAAAAAGACAATAAACAGAACCGGCGAGCGGAAAAAACCTTCCGCCCGCCGTTCTTCTACGCGCAAAAAGAACAAGCAGAAAGACCTGCGCTGGCTGCACATACTTGTTGCGGCAATCGCCACATCCATATTCCTGTTCTTTGCATACCACCTTGTATTCAAAAGGAATATATTCCCTTTCAAGGTTTGCGAAGGAGAGAAGGCTTATCTTGTATGCCTTCCCGAAGGACACTCCACGTTCGGGCTTGACATTTCCCACCATCAGGGTGATATCAAATGGGAGAGGGTCAAGGAAGAACAGGCCGCCAATGCCCCACTCAAGTTCGTATATATCAAGGCCACAGAGGGAAGGGACCACAAAGACAAACGTTTTACAAGAAACTGGCAAGAAGCCAAGAAGCACGGATTCATCCGTGGCGCATACCACTATTTCACCACAGCATCATCGGGTGACGCCCAGGCCAACATGTTCATAAGGAATGTAAAGCTTGAAAAGGGCGACCTTCCACCGATGGTAGACATTGAGGAGAGTCCTAAAGACAAAGCGGCATTCACTCTGGAACTCAAGAAATTCATTCTAAGACTCGAGGAGCATTATGGTGTAAAGCCACTCATATACTCATATCCCAAATTCCACGAGAAGCACCTGCAAGACCCGTTCTTCAAGGATTACGGGCTGTGGATAGCACACTACTATGTAGATACCCCACACATCAGCAGGGAATGGACAATGTGGCAATTCACCGACCTGGGAAGAGTGCCGGGCATCAAGAACAAAGTGGATATAAACGTCATTGAGGGCGGAGAAGAGAGACTCCGTGAATTGCAGATAAAATAGGAAGCCGACAGATACACAATCAGTCGGCTTTTGTATTCAGATGTCTATTATAGAACACCCCTATCAATCATTCAGATATCCGGCACTTGCACTCGAATACCGGCGCCATGCATCTACCATTGAGAGGAAATCCTCGGGCAGTTCCGAATCGAAATGCATCATCTTTCCTGTCACAGGATGTATAAAACCCAACGTTTTCGCGTGCAGGGCCTGACGCGGGCACAGCTTGAAACAGTTGCGTACAAACTGGCTGTATTTGCTGAAGTTGGTACCCTTGAGAATTTCATCACCGCCATACACGTCATCATTGAAAAGGACGTGACCGATATGCTTCATATGCACCCTTATCTGATGGGTGCGGCCCGTCTCAAGGTTACATTCCACAAGAGACACATAACTGAGGCGTTCAAGAACGCGGTAATGCGTTACAGCATACTTGCCTATTGCATCATCAGGTGACACACACATCTGTAGCCTGTTACGCGGATTGCGTGTTATATTGCCGACAACCGTACCTTCGTTCTCCTTGAGGTTACCCCACACGACTGCATTATATGTCCTCTGTGTACTCTTCTTGAAGAACTGCATACCCAGATGCGCCTTTGCCGCAGCGGTCTTTGCCACAACAAGCAATCCCGAGGTATTCTTGTCAATACGGTGTACAAGACCCACCTGAGGGTCGTTAGGGTCAAAATCTGGATTATTCCTCAAATGCCATGCAACAGCATTGATGAGCGTACCGTGGCTGTTTCCGCAGCCCGGGTGCACAACAAGACCTGCCGGCTTGTTGACAACCATAAGCACATCATCCTCATAGACAACATCCAGCGGGATATCCTCGGGGACAATACTGTTGTCATAAGCAGGAGTATTATATGTTATGACTATTTCATCAAGCGGCTTTACCTTGTAATTGCTCTTGACCACCTTGCCGTTAACCACAATTGAACCGGCATCGGCAGCCTGTTGTATCTTGTTACGTGAGGTATTCGCCACATGGTCGACAAGAAACTTATCTATACGGACAGGCGACTGTCCCTTATCAGCAACAAGGCGTATCTCCTTAAAGAGGGTTTCCTCTTCAAGTTCCAACTCATCGTTGTCGACATAGCCGGCATCATAGCCGGCAGACAATTCAATATCCTGCATACAGATCAAAAGAAATCAGGGTCAAGACGTACTGTATCTGTAGAAATCTCGTCACCGCTACCCACCACAAGAGTAACCTTCGAACCGCGGGGTATTGCAGCGCCATTATCAAGTTTGCGGCCCTTATACAGCAGTTCATAGACCCACTCGCGCTCGCCTTTGATGGTATCCACGGCTTCCACAACAAAGCCCGCAGCCTTCAGACGGAACTCCGCCTCACGCAAAGAACTGTTGTCAATTACCGGAGGAATACCCTGACGCGGTTTTTCCGTAGTATTGAGCACAAGTGTAATCTCGCGGCCCTCCTTTACCTTGGCGTTTGCCAACGGACGCTGTTCAAGGACTTCATCCTTTTCGGCACCATCCTTGTATTTGTACTCCACAACCGCATATCCGAGTTTGTTGTCAGTGAGAACCTTGGCAGCCTCGTCGACATGCATGCCACACACATCAGGCACCTCATATGCCACATTGTGGTTTGTGTAGCTGTCAAGCCAATTCAGTGTTGCAAAAACCAATACCACTGCAACCACCGCCATAACCAGCAGATTGAGCATTATTATCACAAAGCCCCTTTTGGCACCGCCATTTTTCTTTTTACCCTTCTTACGGTTTCTGTTATCTGTTGTATCTGAGCCCATTTTCCTATAATTGCAAATATTGCACAAAAATAATACAACTGACGGGTATTAACAAAAATAAGTACCCTTTTTTGGAGAAACAGGATGTTTGCGACAGGAAGAAAGAATGCATTTAACAGGATGTAACATTTGCATTATATTGATGAGGGCGATAATCTTGTTTTCTTTTCAGTTTTGTATTATCTTCGCAGAAGATATTAATATTATAACTTAAATATATTATGAAAAAGTTCCTTTTACTCATAGCAGTGATGTTCATCTGCAGTGCAGCTTCGGCACAGCTGTTCAAGAAAAAAAGCACAGTAGCAGAGCCACAATACCAGACAGGAACGGTCCCTGTTGTAAACGGCAAGGTCACGTTTGAAGAGGTTATACCGGCCGAAGGACTTAGTGCAGCGGAGATTACCGACAAAGTCAACGGTTGGATCAAAAGCCGCTACGTTGAGCCTACAGTAATTTCCGTCAAAAGGTACGAAAACGAGGTTCCCAATACGACAATCATCAAAGGAGAGGAGTACATTGTATTCAGGAACACATTCCTTGTACTGAACCGTGCAAGAATATACTACTACCTTACCATCACAGCACAAGGCGGCAACTGCACATTCAACATGTCACGAATAACCTATTGGCACGACGATGAGGACGAGAATGGAGGCGTACATATGAAGGCTGAGAACTGGATCACCGATGAGATGGCATTTGACAAGAAGGGCAAACTCAAGAACTTCGAAGGCAAGTTCCGCCGTAAGACAATTGACCTGAAGAACCAGCTTGTCGATGAGCTCAAAAATGTACTGAAATGAGACAGGTAGACAAAGTAAGGAACATACTGAACATACTGTTCCTGATAGGTGCTGTGGTGACTTTTATCATATATTTCGCCTACGGCAAAAGCCCGTCATTCTTTTATGCGGGATTCACGACATTGGGACTGAAAATATTTGAATTCATATTGCGTTTCGTAAATTGAGATTACGCAACACTTAAAGAAGCTTCTAAAAAAATGAGAAGATTACTTTATATGCTGCTTCTGATGCTGCCGTTGCAATTGTTCGGACAGCACATACAGGGACATCAGCTTGAAAACAACAGCCAGAGTGGATTTGGAAGCGGAGAGGTTTTCAGCCCATTCAAGAAAAACCCGAAAGACTCCACAAAGGTTGACGTCAACGTACCCAAAGAGATACACCAGTGGCATGTCAATGAATATACCGGAGAGGTCATACCCGTTGGAGCGGACACACTGCAGCATATGTTCCAGAACTGGCATCTTACCGAAGGTATCAACGGCGAATACAACTTCCTTGGCAATATGGGTACCCCACGACAGACAAGGATATTCTTCAACAGGCCAACAGAGACATCTTACGATTTCCTGCAGCCTTATGACTATTTCTTCACAAGGCCAGGACGTTTCTTCTTTACAGACACAAAGTCACCGTACACAAACCTGAGCTATCACTCGTCAGGCAACAAGGTTGACGGAGACGACCGTTTCAGGGCTTATTTCACCACAAATGCCGGCAAGCATTTCGGAGCAGGATTCCTGTTCGACTACCTTTATGCAAGAGGGCGTTATGACAACCAGGCAAGTTCACAGATGAATTTCTCGCTCTTCTCATTCTATAGGAGCGACCGCTACAACTACCATCTCCTTGCAAGCCGTTACCACATGAAGCAGGCCGAGAACGGAGGAATCACCGATGACCGTTACATAACACGCCCCGAGGAGACAGACGGTTCCAACAGCAATTTCGGCACAAGTGATATTCCTGTAAAGCTTGAGGATTCATGGAACCGAAACGAGGTATACACCCTATTCTTCACCCACAACTATAATCTCGGATTCAGTCGCGAGAAAAATATGGTTACAAAGCAGCCGGGTGACAGCACCGTTGTCTTCAATGACTCGACAGCAACAGAGTTTGTGTCTGTAGCCCGTGTCACGCATACACTGGATATAACCCAGAACAGTCGTGAGTTCATCAACCACAGGCAGCCTGCATCATACTACGCAGACACATTTCTTCCCAAGGACTCTACCGACAAGACAAGATATTTCACTATGGACAACAGGCTGTCATTGTCATTACGCGAAGGGTTCAGCCGTTGGGCTTTTGCAGACGTGACGGCATTTGCCTCGTACAAATACAACCGATACACCTTGCCCGACTCTGTTGCAGGCAGTTTCAACGAGGTACGTAAGAAATACAGCGAGCATATCCTCTCGGTAGGAGGAAGCATTTCAAGTGACCGCTTCGATAATTTCAAATACTGCATTGAGGGAGAGACGGCAATATCGGGTGACGAGATAGGCTCATTCTCGCTTGACGGCACACTGGAATTGAACTTCAAGCTATGGAAGAAGGATGTAATACTGAAAGCACGGGCGTTCATGAAGAACAACCGCCCCTCGTTCTACTATCGCCACTACCACTCGGAGCACTACTGGTGGGACAACGATAATCTTGACAAGGAGTTCAAGACACGCATAGCCGGAGAAATACATATACCTTCGTGGAAAACAAGATTGAGTGCCGGTGTAGAAAACATTAAGAACTACACATATATCGCAAACAACGCTGTCGAGACCACAGCAGGACGTTTCCTGAACCGTTTTGCGGTAGCACAGGAGAGCGAAAACATACAGGTACTCACTGCAACCCTGAAGCAGGATTTCACCTTTGGAATCTTCAACATAAACACCGACATCACATATCAGCACAGCAGCAACAAGAGCGTCCTGCCACTGCCCGACCTGAACCTTTATGCAAACCTCTTCATAAAGTTCAAGATTGCAAAGGTGCTCAACACCGAGCTCGGTGCCGATGTAAGATATTTCACAAAGTACTACGCTCCCGACTACTCACCGGCATTGGGTCAGTTCGTACAGCAGAACCAGGCCGACAAGGTTGAGATAGGTGACTACCCCATTGCGAGTGTATATGCAAACTTTCTGCTGAAGCAGACACGTTTCTATGTAAAATATTACCATGTAAACGAAGGAATGGGCAACAGGAACTATTTCCTTGTGCCCCACTACCCCACGACACAAGGCGTATTGTGGTTGGGACTTTCATGGAATTTCTACAACTGATAGAGTATGGAAAGCATCATCAAATGGGGTTTCATCGGATGTGGCGAGGCCACAGAAAAGAAGAGCGGGCCGGCATTTGCTGCCGTAAAAGGCTCGGAAGTCGTTGCAGTCATGGGACGAGACAAGGAGAAGACCAGGAGCTATGCCAAACGACACAACATCAGGCACTACTACACCGACGCCCAGGCTCTCATCGACGACCCCGAGGTAAACGCAGTATATATTGCCACCCCGCCATCATCACACGCCACATTTGCCATCATGGCCATGAAGGCCGGCAAGCCCGTATATGTTGAGAAGCCACTCGCTGCAAGCTATGAGGACTGCGCACGCATCAACCGCATATCACGCGAGACCGGCGTTCCCTGCTTTGTGGCATACTACCGCCGCTATCTGCCCTATTTCCAGAAAGTAAGGGAACTGTTGCCACAGATCGGCAAAATACTCAATGTACAGATACGTTTCTCGGTTCCACCACGTGATCTTGACTACAACCGTGACAACCTGCCATGGCGAGTAATCCCGGATATTGCCGGTGGTGGATATTTCTATGACCTCGCACCGCACCAGATTGACTTGTTACAGGAGATGTTCGGATGCATTCTGCACGCCGAAGGCTATGCAGCAAACCGTGGGGGACTATACAAGGCAGAAGACACAGTCAGCGCCTGTTTCATGTTCGAATCGGGGATTCCCGGATCCGGTTCATGGTGT
>RHMF01000662.1_pt1 | contig 14964 bp, 8 predicted proteins | sample 5365151 | NCBI WGS metagenome assembly RHMF01 (sample SAMN10266501, study PRJNA497801) | feces metagenome | isolation source: feces | host: Bos taurus | place: China: Prairie of Fairy Mountain | collected 2017-08-14 | reverse complement strand
TTCAAATCCAAATTCGTCAAATATATCAATAAGGTTATCAATGTTTAATTCTTCTCCTTTCTTTATGCTTATAATCCTTTTATTGAAAGATTTTTTATCGACAGTCTTTTCACAAAATGCCTGAGGGTAAGTTACAATTATCTTTACATCAGATTTTGTTAGGCGTTCTAATATGGCTGTTCTTTGCTGTATGTTGGCATTTTGTAGTTTATTGGTGTCGGTTTCGTGAAAGAAAGATGAGGGATAAAACAATATTTGTTTTTCTGAATAATCCCTTTCTGCATCATCGAAATATCTTTCAAGGTCATTATAGAAATAAGCTGCCTTTTGCTTGTCTTCAAAAAGAAATATGTGGGTAAATTCTTTCGTCCTTTCACTTACAAGTGCACTTATTAGAGATGAGCTTGAACCTGAAAGACCTTTTATACAGGTTCTACTTTTGTAATTTGTTATGCTTTCAACTACTTGTTGTATTCTTTCGGATTGAGAATATTTTTGGCTAAATCTTTTCATAGCGCAAAGTTATGATGTTTTTTCCTATATTTGCACGTTAATTATTTAAAAAGTGCGAAAATTATGGTAAAGATTCCCGATTTTCTAAAACAAGGCGACAAGGTTGTTATATTGTCTTCTGCAAGAAAAATAAGCAAAGAGGAAATAAAAGATAGTATTTCTCTTCTTGAGAATAAGGGTTTGGTTGTGTGTTTGGGAGAAAGCATAGAAAAAGAGTGTAATCAGTTTGCGGGAAGTGATGATTTGAGAGCAAATGACTTGCAAAGGGCTATTGATGATAAAGAAATCAAGGCTATTTTCTTTGCAAGAGGGGGGTATGGTAGCGTGAGAATAGTTGATATGGTAGATTTTTCGCCTTTGGAACGCAATCCTAAATGGTTAATTGGTTATTCTGATGTTACTGTCTTGTTAAATCATATTTATTTTAAGCACTCTGTTGCTTCTTTACACGCTATAATGCCAATAAACATAAAGAGAGAAAATTTTAATTCGCCTGCAATAGAGAGTTTGTTTAATTTGTTGTTTGGAAAAGGCTTTGAGTATTCTTCTGCTTGTGAGTTTGCTCAAGAAAATTGCAGAGTTAAGGGAAAGGTTATTGGTGGTAATTTATCGGTTCTTTATTCCTTACTTGGAAGTGAAAGCTTTGGCGATACAAGTGATTTAATTCTTGTCTTAGAGGACTTAGATGAGTATTTGTATCACATAGATAGAATGATGTATGCTTTGAAACGTGCTGGCAAATTAAAGAATTTAAAAGCTTTAATCGTTGGAAAAATGACTCAAATGCACGACAATGCTATTCCTTTTGGAAAAAATGCTTACGAAATCATTCAGCAGGTTGTAAAAGAGTATGATTATCCAAAAATATTTGGTGCAAACATCGGGCATATTGAAGAAAAAAACAACGCTCTTATTATTGGAGAGGAAATGTCCTTTGAGATAAATAACAATATTATTACTACAAAACAATTATGCTAAATAAGAAAATTTTAGGTAACCTTGGTGAAGATTTGGCTTACGATTTCCTTGTAGAGAAAGGCTATAGGATTTTGGAGAGAAACTACGTTTGGAGAAAAAACGAAGTAGATATTATTGCGGAGGACGAAAAGGAAAGACAGATTGTGTTTGTGGAGGTAAAAACTCGTAATACTGATTATTTTATTCAGCCTTTTGAAGCGGTGGATTTAAAAAAGCAAAAGGCTATTATAAAAGTAGCGAACGCATATATACGTTCGCTAAATATAGACCTCGAAGCCAGATTTGATATTATTTCTATTATTCAATCAGAAGACAATGCTCAAAAGATAGAACATATAGTTGGTGCTTTTGAGCCTTATAGTGCTTTTTAATATTGTTCTTCTTTGTTTGGAAAATCAGATGTTTTCACATCTTCTACATATCTTTTGATTGCTTCTGTGATTTCTTCTCCAAGATTTAGGTATCTGCGTAAAAATCTTGGCGTAAATTCTTGTGTGATTCCAAGCATATCGTGAAGCACAAGCACTTGTCCATCTACTTCTCCGCCTGCTCCTATTCCTATTACTGGTATTCTTAATTCTTTTGCTATTCTTCCTGCAAGTTGTGCTGGCACTTTTTCAAGCACTATCGCAAAACAGCCTGCTTCTTCAAGCAAATGTGCATCTGCAATAAGTTTTTCGGCTTCTTCCTCTGAGGTTGCTCTCACTGCATAGCTACCAAATTTATTTATTGATTGTGGTATCAATCCTAAATGCCCCATTACAGGTATTCCTGCCGAGATAATTCTTTTCACTGACTCTAATATTTCTTCTCCTCCCTCCATTTTCACAGCGTGTACCTCGGTTTCTTTCATTATTCTTATAGCAGAGGACAACGCTTGCTTAGAGTTACCTTGATATGTTCCGAAAGGCATATCACAAACTATTAATGCTCTATTGCAAGCTCTTGCAACGCTCGCTGCATGGTAAATCATTTCATCAAGAGTTATAGGAAGTGTACTTGAATATCCCGCCATCACATTTGCAGCGCTATCGCCTACAAGAATTATATCTACTTTTGCTAAATCAACCAATGTTGCCATTGAATAATCATAGGCAGTAAGCATTGCTATTTTTTCATTCTTATCTGCCATTGACTGTAATGTCTTTACAGTTACTCTTTTTGTATCCTTAGTTGCTACTGACATTATTTTTTTGTTAAATTCTATTGCTTTTAGACGACAAAAGTACTAATGTTTTTTTGTTTATGCGTGATTTTACATAATTATTTGTAATTTTGTCTCAAATTTAGTGATATGTTTGAGTTTTTTGAAGGAAAATTTAGCGAGATAACCCCCTCTTACATCGTTGTTAATTGCAATGGTGTGGGATATAGAATAGAGATTTCTTTAAATTCATATACTGCCTTAAAGGATAAGAAAGAAGGAAAGGTGTTAGTTCATCTTATTGTAAGAGAAGACGCTCATTTATTGTTTGGATTTGAATCGGAAAAAGAAAGACAATTATTCAAATACTTAATAAGTGTAAACGGAGTTGGTGCAAACACCGCACGAATGATACTTTCTTCTTTGAGTTGCAATGATTTTATTGAAGCTGTTGTTAATGAAAATGTTAATGTTATTAAGGCCGTAAAAGGAATAGGTATAAAAACAGCTCAAAGAATAATTATAGATTTAAAAGACAATTTAAGTAAGTTTGAATTTGCGAAAACTGAAAGCGTTTTCTGCAATAAAAACAGAGAAGAAGCGTTATTAGCATTACAAACGCTAGGGTTTAATAAGCCTGTTATAGAAAAAACTTTGGATAAGATTCTAAAAACAGAGGCTTCTTTAAGTGTGGAAGAATTAATTAGGCAAGCGTTGAAAGTTTTATAAGTTTTAGTTTAATGAAGTTATTTATCAATATTATATATCTTTTATTTTTCATCTTTATTTGTTGCGGAGAAACTCTTGCACAAACAGATAGTTTAAAATATAATATTGATGAAAATTCAGATAGCCCATTATTTTTAGACACTCCAAGCAATATTACAACCACTGTGGAGTATGACCCAATTAATAACGAATATATTTTACTAACAAAAGCAGGGGATTTAATCCTTGAAAGAAAATCTTTATCATTTGAGGAGTATCAAAATTATGATATGGACAAAATGATAAATAATTATTGGAAAAGTCGTTCTGCTACTGCAAAAATTTCTACCTCCTCTAATGATGGTATGCTTGGCAATTTAATTCCTCAACTCAAAGTAAATAGCGAACTTTTTGAAACCATATTCGGAGGACAAACTATCGATATTCGTCCAAGCGGAAACGTTGAATTGAAGATGGGACTTGTAAACAACCGAAACGAAAACCTTGCTTTGAGCGAAAATCAACGTAGTACCACAAGTTTTGACTTTGATATGAATATGCAAATCAATGCCATGGTGCAAATTGGTACTGCAATAAATTTCAATCTCAACTTCAACACAGAGGCAACCTTTGATTTTGAAAACGAATTAAAGCTTAAATTTGAAGGAAAAGAAGACGACATTATCCAACTTATGGAAGCAGGAAACGTTTCCTTTCCTTTACCTCTCACACTCATTCAAGGAACACAATCATTGTGGGGTATAAAATCTAGACTCAAGTTTGGAAATCTCACATTAGATGCAATCGTATCACAACAAAAGTCAGAATCAAGCACAGTTACGGTGCAAGGCGGAGCACAAATGCAAGAATTTAATTTTAAAGCAGACGAGTATGACGAAAACAGGCATTTCTTCCTTGCTCAGTACTTTTACGAAAATTATAACTCAGCAATGAGTACCCTACCTATAATAAACTCAAATATTATCATTACAAAAATAGAGGTATGGCGTACAAACATAGGCTCAGCCGTAACAAACAATAGAAACCTTGTAGCCTTTGCTGACCTTGGTGAAGCAAAACCATACGGACAAAACCCTTCAATAGAAGTTCCTGGCGTTTCACCACTTCCAGACCAAACAATCTCAAACAGTTTACTTCAACTTGTAGATGTAAATGCGATAAGAGATATAAATTCCGTAAGCCCATATCTTCAAGCCATGGGTTTTGTTTCAGGACAAAACTATGAAAAAATAGAAAGTGCAAGAAAGCTATCCTCTTCTGAATTTACATTCAATCCAAAATTAGGATTCATTTCCCTTAATCAAGCATTGGCTGCCGACCAAGTGTTAGCTGTTGCCTTCCGTTACCAAATTGTTGGCGACACTACACTATATCAAGTTGGGGAGTTTTCAGATGAAGGAATAGCTGACCCAAATACACTTGTCGTTAAGCTTTTGAAGAGTTCTTCTCTAAATGTTCGCAATCCAATGTGGAAACTTATGATGAAGAACGTTTACAAACTAAACGCATATCAAGTATCCCAAGAAGATTTTAGGCTAAACATTCTTTACCAAGCAAACGAAGACGGAGTTCAAACAGGATATTTCAGAGAAGGAAACAAGAATGGCGTTCCTTTAATACAAGTTTTTGGATTGGACCGTATGGATAACCAACAAAACATGTATCCTGACGGAGTTTTTGACTTTATTGACAATGCCTCTAGCGTAGGAGGAACAATAGAAAAGAACAAAGGGGTAATTTATTTTCCATACGTTGAACCTTTTGGTAAAGACCTAAGAGAGATTTTGCAAGATGACGAACTTGCAGACAAATACTGCTTTGACTCTCTCTATACCTTGACACGCTCACAAGCACAACAATATCCCGATAAAAACAAATTCTATTTAGAAGGTAGATACAAATCATCTTCTGGTTCAGAAATCTCCTTAAATGCCATGAACATACCACAAGGTTCTGTAAAAGTAATGGCGGGAGGTATAGTTTTAACAGAAGGAGTCGATTACACAGTGGATTATGCCATGGGTAGAGTAAGAATTATCAATCAAGGCTATCTAAATTCTGGCACACCAATAAGCGTTTCCACAGAATCCAACACCACATTCTCGCCTGTAACAAAATACATGACAGGATTAAGAGCCAATTATGAAATAAACAAAGATTTTATGATTGGAGCAACGATGATGAACCTAAGAGAAAGCCCTCTAACCCAAAAAGTAAACTACCAAGAAGAGCCAATCAGCAACACAATATGGGGAATGGATATGACCTACAAAAAAGAAGTACCATTCATCACAAAACTTATTGACCTATTACCATTCTATCAAACAAAATCTCCATCAATCCTTAATTTAACAGGGGAATTTGCACACTTCATACCAGGCAATCCAAACGTAATTGGCAACACCGGTACAGCATACATCGATGATTTTGAAGCAGCGAAACGCTCTTATGATTTAAAAATGATAGGTTCATGGTTTTTAGCCTCAACACCACAAGACTACAACACATCTTCACCTCTATTTCCTGAAACCTCAAAAGACCTTGGCTTGACCTACGGATTCAACAGAGCAAAAATAGCATGGTACTCCATAGATGATAATTTTTATGGTTACTCTGCTCCAGATAACATAACAAATGACGACAAATCCGTACCGTATGCACGTCCGATAAAAGAGACTGAAATACGTCCAAACAAAGAAATCCCACAAGGACAAATACAAACATTAAGAGAATTTAACATAGCCTACTACCCAAGCGAAAGAGGACCTTACAATTTCGACACACTTTCAAACTATTCTGCAGGATTAAATGCCGATGGCTCGCTTCGCAACCCAGAAACACGTTGGGGAGGAATCATGCGTAAGTTAGAATCAACCGATTTTGAAGCAACAAACATAGAATACATAGAATTTTGGTTGATGGACCCATTCATAGAAAATCCATACCATAGCGGAGGAAAGCTCTACTTCAACTTAGGAGAAGTATCCGAAGACATACTAAGAGATGGTAGAAAATCATTTGAAAATGGTTTACCAACCTCAGCAGAAGTTGTAGATGTGGACTCCACAATATGGGGAAGAGTACCAAAATTACAAGCAGTCGTAAACGCATTTAGCAACGACCCTGAAGCAAGACTTTACCAAGACATAGGATATGACGGACTTTCCTCAACAGATGAGGCAAACTATCATCAAACATTCCTACAAAAAATCCAAAATCAAGTAGATGCACAAGCCTACAACAATATTTTAGCAGACCCTTCTGCTGATGATTTCACCTATTTCCGTAACCAAGCCTACGACCAAAACGATATAAAAATCACAGACCGCTACAAAAAATACAACAACACAGAAGGCAACTCCTCTGTTGTGTCAGACAACTCACAATACTCTGCACAAGCAACCTCAATTCCGAATGTAGAGGACATAAACCAAGACAACACCCTAAGCGAGGCAGAAAACTATTACGAATACATAATAAACCTAACACCTGGCGATATGGTGATAGGCAAAAACTTCATTACCGACATACAAGAAGCCACAAGCGTTCCACTACCTAACGGAGAAAAGACCAATTGCAAATGGTATCAATTCAAAATTCCAGTAAGAGAGCCACATCGCAAAGTAGGAGTAATAGAGGGTTATCAATCAATAAAATTCATACGTCTTTTCTTAAAAGAATTTGACGAGCCAATCATTCTTCGTTTTGCAACCTTTGAATTAGTTAGTGGAGAATGGAGAAAATACACCGACAATCTCTTAACCCCAGGCCTATATCCAAGCGGCACACAAGCAGAAAACACGACCTTTACCGTAGCCTCCGTAAACATTGAAGAAAACGGAAAAAGAAGTCCAATACCTTACGTATTGCCTCCAGGAATAGAAAGAGAAAAGATTTACAGCACCACTTCCATGACCGATATGAACGAACAAGCTCAAAGCATTAAAATCACAGACCTATCAGATGGAGATGCAAGAGCGATATACAAATCCATGGAATTAGACATGCGACAATACAAACACCTAAGAATGTTTGTCCATGCAGAGCAATTAAACGAATTTGACCAATACAACACAGGAGATTTATCGCTATTTGTACGTTTAGGTACAGACTTTACAAACAACTACTATGAATACGAAGTACCACTTACCTTTACACCGTGGTACACTGGCTATAGCAACGAAGAATTAATATGGCCAGAAAGCAACAATGTAGATATAGACTTAGAACAACTTGTAAAAGTAAAAGAAAATCGTAATGCAAAAATCAGAGCCAACGATTTGAGTGTTTCTTCCACCATTCCATATCACGAAATCATAGAAGGCAAAAAAATGACCGTTGTTGGAATGCCAAATATCGCAGGAGTAAAAGTATTAATGATAGGCGTACGCAATCCAAAGAAGCAAAATCTAAATGACAATGACGACATGCTTGCAAAATCTGCCGAAATTTGGATAAACGAATTACGACTTACCGACTTTAATCGCTCAGGCGGTTGGGCAGCAACAGGCTTTGCACGAACTAACCTTGCAGATTTAGGAGACGTTTCCTTCTCTGCCTCACACCGTTCAGCGGGATTTGCATCCTTAGAACAATCCATTTCGGAAATATCACAAGAAGCCGTCTCAACACTTGACTTTGCAACCAACATAGAAGTAGGAAAATTCTTTCCAGAAGACTGGGGCGTTCGTTTACCTGTACACTTTGACTATTCACAATCGGTAAGCAATCCAAAATACAACCCATTAGACCCAGACGTTAAGTTAGAAAACGATTTATTGAGCTATCGCACCGAAGCAGAACGCGATTCCATTCGCCACATGGTGCAAGATTACGTAAGCCGTACTAACTTTAATCTTATGAACATAAGAAAAGACCGTTTAGGAGACAGAGCATTAGAACGTCATTTCTATGACATAGAAAACTGGAACGGCTCCTACTCCTATTCCTCAACCTATATGAGAGATGTAGATATAGAATACAACTCAAAAAAACAACACCGAGGAACTCTAGCCTATCAATACGATGTCAAATCAAAAGGCTGGAAACCATTTAGCAAGATGAAAATTTTCAAACCCAAAGCCTTTGCAATCATAAGAGACTTTACGCTACATTTCTATCCTAAATCCTTCTCATTTAGAACAGAAGTAGTAAGAGATTTTGAAGAAACCCTACTTAGAGCTAAGAGCCAAGGATTAATTTTAATGGAGCCATACTTCTTTAAACAGTTCTACATGAACAGAGCCTATACATTCAAATACGACATTACCTCAAATATCAAATTTGAATACGATGCCACAGTAAACTCTCTAATAGAAGAACCAAGAGGACGCATAGACACAGGAGAAAAACAAGACTCTGTTTGGAATTCCATAATGGAACTTGGACGCGCACAACAATTCACACAAAACTATAAGCTAAATGCAAATATCCCTATAAACAAAATACCAATTTTTGATTGGGTACGTCTCAACGGCTCTTATAGTGGCACATACAAATTCATATCTTCCTCACAAGCAACACGCTCTCTTGGAAACAACATTGAGAACTCTCGTAGAATCTCAGCAACAGCCAACTTCAATCTAATGACTCTTTACAACAAACTGCCGATTGTGAAAAAAGCCTACCAAAATCAAAACAAAGGCTCTATGCCTAAACGACCAGAAGCAGGCTTATCAAGAAGAAAAGAACCAGAAAGCAAAAAAGTAGAACAACAACCAGTAGAAGATTCCCTTTCAAGCACACAAAAATTCTTACAAGAAGCATTTTATTTCTCAATAAGACTTGTAACCTCTGTGAAATCTGCCTCAATAAATTACAGCCGTACAGACGGAACAACAATACCTGGTTTTATGCCTGTTGCAAAATGGTTAGGAACAACACCAAGCGACAAATTCGCACCAGGATTTGCATTTGTCTTTGGCTCACAAGACTTATCCATTATGGAAAATGCCATTAAGAATGGTTGGTTAAGTAAAGACACCATGCTAAACGCAGCCCTCAACCAAAAGATGACAGAAAACCTAAACGCACAAATCAAAATTGAACCAATAAAAGAATTTAATATAGACATAAGTTTCAAACGCAATAAGAGTGAAGTCTATTCCGCATACTACAAATACGATTCCTTCAGCGAAGAAATCGAAGGACCACTCTCGCCATTAAGCACAGGAAGATACAGCGTTTCATTCTTTGCTCTACCAACCAATTTCATATCAGCAGACGAGGACAATGTAAGCTCAGTATTTAACCAATTCCTTGAAAACAGAGAAATCATAGCACAACGATTAGCCGCAAGCAATGCCGCATTCAACCCAGATTATTCGGGCAATCTTATACAAGACAGCGTAAACGGCAGACTATATCCCGATGGTTATGGAGCAACAAGCCAACAAGTTTTAATACCTGCCTTTCTTGCAGCATACGCAGGCACAGATGCTTCCACACAAAGCCTATCCCCTTTCATAGCTCTTCCAATGCCAAACTGGAAAATTAGCTATACAGGATTAAACAAAAATGAATGGGTAAGAAAATGGGCAAATTCCATTACCTTATCATCAAACTACACTTGCGATTACACAGTTGGAGCCTTCACTTCCGACAATAGAGTCCCAATCTCAAACCCTGACTACGATTATGGTACAGAATGGGTAAGAAACGAGCTAAGCAACAACTTCATTGCAAGAGATGTAATAGACCAAGTAACGATTAACGAACAATTATCACCATTGATTAAAGTAGATGTTAATCTCAAAAATAGTTTCCAAACAAACTTTGAAATAAGACGCGAACGCAGTCTATCGCTTTCATTCTCTAACCTTCAACTTACCGAAATCAATCGTATGTCTTACGTATTTGGAGGAGGTTATCGCTTCAAGGACGTGGAATTAAACATAAGAATGGGAGGCGGAAGCACAAAGAATTTAAAGAGTGATGTATTGGTGAAGGCAGACTTCGCATTAAATGTGAACAAAACCACACTAAGAAAAATAGACCAAAACGTCAATCTTGTGTCTTCGGGAGCAAAGGTACTATCTCTAAACCTTTCTGGCGAATATTCATTAACCGAAAAATTGGTTCTTAGAGCCTATTTTGAAATGACAATGAATACTCCTTTCGTATCGAACTCCTATCCAAATTCCACAACACAAGGCGGTTTTTCTCTAAGAATTACTTTATAAAAAATAACTAAATATTATTTTTATTACATATATACAATTTAGGAAAATCAGTCTTCCCTTCTATTTGTTTTATTAAATCTCTCAATTCTTGTTTAAATATTCCTATTGACCATTTTTCACGATCCTCTATTCTGAATATAAAATCGACATTTGCAGGTTCCCAAGTTGTATTACTATTTCTTTTTACTCCAAACGATACACCTACAACAATATTTTTTAATTGTTTGTTTTTATCTATTACTTGTGCGACAAGCAATGTTTCTTTAAGAGCCTCTTTTCTGCTTTTATCAGTTTTGTACAAAAGTATTTTATCAACATCTTTTTCTATGCTTGATTTTGCAAACATTCCCTTACTTTCATTCAATATTACATCTATTTTAGAATCATTTGGAGGTAAAGCTATAACATCTGGATATTCTCGTGGTTGAGCTTTTCCTAATTCAGGATTAGGTAATACCGCTCCACTACCTTGCGCACCTGGATAAGAAACAGAAATTATCTTAAATTCATTAGGAATTAAAACCTTATGCACTATTGAATATGTAACCTCATCTTCATTTACTTCATTTTGTATTTCTGTAATCGGAGTTGGTTTAACATATTCTTTAAACTTAAAATGACTTGCAAAATCTTGAATAAAATCTTTATTATTTGTTTTTACAAGTTTTCGTTTATCCCAAACAATTTTTATTCCATTATGATTCAAATATATGCCATCAAGAAAATATGCAAGCGTCATTACAACCTTATTTTCTGTAATTTCTGTAATATGTTCGTTCCATATAGACTGAAAATCAAACACATCATCTAAACTTTTTGCTTTTTTAGCAATATTTATAAACTCTTTGATTAACCATTCAGGCAATCCTCCTTTATCCATTGCCAACGCTTTTTCCAACTTTTCTTTCATTAACTCAACGTTAGTCATATCTTGTTTCATTAGTGCATTTCCACGTGGACGAACAAGAGCATATATTCCAAAAACATCTCTATTTTTTGAGAAAAAGAAAGAGATAAAAGTTAAAATTCCTCTATCTGGATCCATTGCATGACTAAAACGATTAATTTTTGCTGCAATAGTTTTATCAGTTACAAAATAACGCAACTTATTAAGATTAACTTTTCTACGACATGTCCAAGATTCAAGTAATTCATCTACACCTGTTGCTTTATTAATTAAGTTTCTATAATCTTTATATGATTCTTCTCGTTTTAAATTAGATAAACTATCCTCATACCAAGTTGAATTATTGTCTATAAATGCTTTTACTGCATTTTGAATTGTTATTGAAAACAAAGGTATTTCTGGCGGACACGATGGAAACTTATTATTTCTTTTTAAAGTATATTTATTGTCTTTTTCTGTTTCCCATTTTGCTATAATATAACCTTCATACTTATATTCTTCAACAAAAATCTTAGGAGTGGAATATGGAACATATTTAGCTCCACCAAAATCTTTGTTTGACTCCTTCTCTCCTGATAATTTTAAATAATAAGCTCCTGCTAAATAAGCAGCAATAGCACCATAAGTTCTTTGCAATTCATGATCTTCTGTGGTTACTGCTTCTGTAACCTCTATTAAAACTAAAGGATATTCAATATCTTCACTAATACCTGTTATTAAAACATCAGGAGTAGTCATTGTAAGTAATGCTGATATTGAACCATTATTCAAATCTATTGCTTTCTTTGGACGACGAACTAATACTACATCAGTTTCTTCATTTATAACTTCATCTATAATTGGCTTTATATAATGCAACCCTTGTTCTAAACTTTCATAATATATTCTAATTTGTTTCATAATTCTATTTTTTTAAAATTATCAAATGTTCTTTTTTATTTTTTTGTGTAAAAGTCGGATTAAACATTCTTGAATGTTCAGATAAATTAGAAGAAATTACATTACAAACTTCAAATCCTATTTCTGGCATAAAATTACAAATTACCTCATCTATGTTAATAAGTTGTTTTTTTATCACACTATCACCTATGACAACAAATGCAAAACCATTATCCTTTAACAATCTATACATTTCAGCAAAACAAAGTTTTAAATCCATAGCCCATTGTTCTGCTGACCTTTTTAAACTAGAATACTCTCTTCTTGAACCTATTTCATTATTTTGTGCAAATTTTACATCAATATCAAGCCATCGTTTTCTAAATTTATGATACAAATAATAATCATATGTATTAGCGTATGGAGGTGAAGTTATAATAATATCTACACTTTCATTTTCAAGCATGTTTAAATTACGGCTATCTGCATTCAATAATTTTAAAAAACCTTGTTTTGGCACTTTATCTGAAAACTCTACTATACGTGAAAGATAATCTTTACCTCGAGTTATAAATTGTTGAAAAGTATAATTATTAGGAATAGATTTATTTTTAGCAGCAAAACGAGTATCGCTTTCTTGATTAGAAACTTTGACTATAATAGACGAAAAAACTATTTTTAAAAAATCTTTTTCATTATTTCCCTTTAATTCATTTATCAAATTTAATAAGCAAGTTAACTCTTCTGCCACATTATTTTGAAACCAATGCTCTAACCCCTCAATTTGTTTAACTTCAATTTTTGGACGCATTATAGACCATTGTTTATCTTCATTAGAAACTTTTTCAATAAAAATCTTTATATTTTGTAATTCTTCGTATGTTAAAGGCGTTGCTTTCACCTTTGATAACAATGATGACAAACCATTCACATCAACTCCTATTGCATTATATCCTTGCAATCTTGCTTCTACTAATGTTGTCCCTGAGCCACAAAAAGGATCTAATACTGTTTGAACATTTTCACCAAATTTAGATAAAATTGTTCTTGGCAATTGAGGCGGAAACTTTGCAGGGTAAGGGTGTAATGAATGTGTTAGGTAGGAAGTATCCGCTCCTTTGAAATCAAAACTGATATTATAATTTAGCATTAACCAACTTTTTATTATTGCTACTTCATTTTTCTAAACACTACAATAAAGGAACAATTCTGATTAGTATAAAGTACACTTGGATAGCCCAAAAGCACTAATCTACGTTGTCCTGTTTGATCCCATATAATCAAATCATGATATTTCCAACCAACTTCTTCTCCTGCACGAGCCAAATCTGAATGAAATGGAATATAAGGAATTTTATTTTTCGTATCACGATAATCCTTAACAACCCAAGCTGAATATCCTCCTGGTTTAGTTACTTTCAAATTATCCCTTAGAACTTCTTTTATTTGTTCTAAAAATTGATTATATGGTAAATTACCAAAATCATTTTCTGCTTCACTATATTGCTTTACAGTACTATTATTTTCATATTGAATTACAGAAGTTTTATGAGTAGTTGTTCTATCTTTCAATGAACGTTGAATGAAATCTGCATACGGCGGAGAAGTAACTGTAATTTGTATTTTTTCCTCTCTTACATGCTTCAACATATTCCTACAATCGTCATTTACAATTTTGTAATACATTTCAGAAGCAAACAATCCATTTATTTCATTTAACCAATTATTTGCAATTGTTGCAAATTTTGAATTAAGTTCTATCCCTACTGCATGTCTATTTAAGTTATGTGCTGCAATAATAGTTGAACCAATACCTGCAAATGGATCAAAAACAGTATCTCCTTCTTTGGAATACATTCTTATTAATCGTTCTGCTAACTTTATAGGAAACACCGCTCCATGTTCTTTTTGGTATTCATTACGAGGAGATGATAAATCATTCCAAACTTTATTAAACAAATCATCTTCTGCGATAACATTTTTAGAAAGCAAAGCCCATTCCGATGGTGTCAGGTGATTAAATCCTATTTTTTTCTTTTCTTCTTTTTCAATCTCGCTTTTAGGAACATAATCAATAATAGGTTCTTTAACTATATCATCAATAATTCTTTCTGTATCAATATTACGTTTTTCTTTTTGTTTGTGTCCCATAGCTATCCTTAGAATTTACAATATTTTGAATAATTATTTTTTAAATTTATCATAGTTTGACAAAGATACATTTTTTTTAAAAACTATTAATTATATTCAATACAATTTTATCAACACTCTATACAATGTTACAAATTGTAATACTCTTAACCTTTCAGGAGAATACTCCTTAACAGAAAGATTAGTATTAAAAGCCTATTTTGAAATGACAATGAATACTCCTTTCGTATCGAACTCCTATCCAAATTCCACAACACAAGGCGGATTTTCTCTAAGAATTACTTTATAAATCCTAAGGAATATTTTCTTAAAGCAAAGAAATATTTTAATAATCCTTAGACTTATTGTTTCTTTTCATATATTTGCAAAAAAAACTTTAAAATCATGAAAAGAATAGTAACAATTTTAGCGATTGCAGTTTTATTTTCTGCAAATTTAAAGCCAATTCAAGCCCAAGACACTAACCGTTGGGACGCAAGAAT
>RHMF01000657.1_pt1 | contig 15000 bp, 7 predicted proteins | sample 5365151 | NCBI WGS metagenome assembly RHMF01 (sample SAMN10266501, study PRJNA497801) | feces metagenome | isolation source: feces | host: Bos taurus | place: China: Prairie of Fairy Mountain | collected 2017-08-14 | reverse complement strand
TGGCAGCCGTGGTCGTCGTTTCCGTGCTGGTGATGCAGGTGTGGGTGGCAATGCGAATGTTGCTCGTGGCCGAAGATGCCCATGAGGCCGAAGATGGCAACCACCTTTTTGTCATGATGATGATGGGGAATGACAGCATGTGCCAACAAACAGATGTTGGCAAGGATTATAAAGAAAAGAGCTGCAGTTTTTCTCATCTATCCGTTTAATGACCCTACAAAATTACTAATAATAGCCGATACTGCAAAGCCGGGAACAATAAAATAATGTTAATCTCCCCCGTTTGAAATGCAGACTCCTCCCGAAGCCTTCAAAACAGAGAGGCAGCCCCGTGGATTCGTCTGTCAGTAAGGCTCTTGCATACGCCCCAAACCATCTCGCCAAAATAGGTTAACCATTATTGCCAAAAGGGTTAACCATTATCGCTGGAAAGGTTAAGCATTATTGCCCGAAAGGTTAACCATTCCGGCGGGCATCGTCTGCGGGGGCTCAGAAAGAGGTTGCGGGTAAAACAAAAAGGACCTCGCATTGCGAAGTCCTTTTGTAGCGCCTACGGGAATCGAACCCGTGTTCCATGCGTGAGAGGCATGTGTCCTAGCCGCTAGACGAAAGCGCCATCAAAATGTTTGCGGAAGCTGGGGGATTCGAACCCCCGGTACGGTAACCCGTACGTCAGTTTAGCAAACTGGTGGTTTCAGCCACTCACCCAAACTTCCTTTTGCACTCTTTTAAGATGCTTTCCGAAGGGCATCCTTCTCAAATGCGATGCAAAGGTAGACGTTTTTTGAGAATTGTGCAAGTTTTTCAGTGTTTTTTTTCTATCTTTGTACTAAATTTTGATGATTATCCATGATGAAAGATATACGATTGCCCAAGGGATGCGACCTGATACATTTGCCTAACGTGGTGGATGACAGGGGAATGCTTACTTTTGTGGAAGGAAACAAGCATATCCCTTTTGAGATAAAAAGAATTTTCTGGACTTACCGAGTTAAAGAGGGGCAAACGCGAGGAAACCATGCGCACCGCACGTGTTCCATGGTGCTTTTCCCTGTGGGGGGAAGTTACAAGATTGAACTTGACGACGGGACCTTCCGCTGCACCTTGCACATGGAAGACCCTCATGTGGGGCTGTTGGTGCCTCCGGGCGTGTGGTGCCGTCTGTTCGACTTCACACCAGAAGCGGCCAGCGTGTGTCTGGCTTCGCATCCTTACGAGGCGGAAGATTATATCCACGATTATGATGAATTCCTTAAATTTGTAAGCTTATGACCGTTGTTCCGTATTCCATCAATTACAGAGAGGTGTGGGATGAGTTTGTAAAAACATCCAAGAACGGCACATTTCTGATTCAGCGGGGCTTTATGGATTATCATGCCAACCGTTTCCTTGATTGTTCCGTGCTGATACTTGACGGCTCGGGTATCATGGACGAAGAGCGCAGTGCGTTGCAGGACGTGGACAGCGTGAAGGCGGTGTTTCCCGCCAACTGGGTGGAGGAGGAGCATTGTGTCTACTCGCACCAGGGGCTGACCTATGGCGGACTGATTGTGCGCGAAGATGTGACGCAGAAAGAGATGTTGCAAATGATGCAGCTGATTTTCCTGTATTATGAGAACTATCTGCGTGCGGTAAGAATCGTGTACAAGCCTATACCTTATATATATAGTGCGTATCCGTCTGGCGAAGACTTGTATGCCTTGTTCCGTGCAGGGGGGCAGTTGAGCCGTAGATTGGTCAGCACGGTGGTGGATCAGCGCCATCCATTGCGCATCCGTACACTGCGTTTGCGCCAGTCGCGCAAGGCGGTGGATCATGGGTTTTACATTGACCGCATGATTGAAGGCGAATGGGATACCTTGGCAGAATACTGGGCCTTGCTGGAGCATGTGCTGAAGACGTATCACAATTCCAAACCGGTGCATACGTTGGAAGAGATGCAGTTGCTGATGGGGCGTTTTCCCAAGGACATCCGTCTTTATCTGGTACGCTCGGACGAAAAGATTGTGGCGGGAACGGTTGTGTTTGAGTCCAAACAAGTGGCTCATGTGCAATATATCGCCTCTGGCGAAGAGGGCAGGCAGTTTGGTGCGCTCGATCTTTTGTTCCGCCATCTTATCAACGAGCGTTACAAGCAGATGGAATATATCGATTTTGGTACCTCAAACGAGCACGGCGGCTATGTGCTGAACGAAGGTCTGATTTTCCAGAAGGAAGGATTTGGTGGCAGGGCCGTGTGCTACGACACTTACGAGGTACGACTGAACCATAACATCTTGCTGCAGATGAGCGGGGATAAAATGGATGAGGTGGCAGAACGCATAAAGTATCTTGACTTGAAATCCATTACGCATACTTATCAGCCGGAACTTACGGACGCCATTCGCGATGTGGTGGAACGGGGTTGGTTCTTGCTGGGAGAAGAGAACAAGGCTTTTGAAAAGGACTTTTCCGCCTATGTGGGCACGAGGCATTGTGTGGCGGTGGGTAACGGACTGGAGGCTTTGCTGCTGATACTGAGTGCCTATAAGCATATTGGCCAATGGGAAGACGGTGATGAGGTCATTGTTCCCTCAAATACATATATTGCCACTATATTGGCGGTCAGCCATGCGGGGCTGAAACCTGTATTGGTGGAGCCTTCAATGGAGACCTATCTTATAGATCCGCTTCGATTGCAATCGGCCTTGACTCCCAGAACGCGGGCCATATTGCCGGTACATCTTTATGGCCGTGTCTGCAACATGGATGCCATCAACTCATTTGCCAAGGAGCACGGGCTGAAGGTTGTGGATGATGTGGCACAGGCGCACGGAGCCATGTATCGCGGCAAACGTGCCGGAAGTTTATGCGACGCCTCGGCTTTCAGTTTTTATCCAGGAAAGAATCTTGGTGCTCTTGGCGATGCTGGATGTATAACAACAGACGATGAGCAGCTGGCCTCATTGGTGCGTATGATGGCCAATTATGGCAGCAATGTGAAATACGTCAACGAAGTGAAGGGTTACAACAGTCGTATGGATGAAATTCAAGCTGCCGTACTCAGGGTAAAGCTTCCCCAGTTGGATGAGGAGAACGAACGCAGAAGACAGATTGCTCAGATTTATGATAGGGAAATAAAGAATCCATTGATTATAAAGCCCAACATCCCGGCCGACATCAGAGAGCATGTGTTCCATGTTTATGCTGTCCGTTGTCCCGACCGTAACAAATTGCAGGCCTATCTGTCTGAGAAAGGTGTGCAGACAATGATTCATTATCCTATACCACCTCATCGACAGGCAGCTTACAGGGAATGGAACGAAGATTCGTATCCCATCTCGGAACGAATCCATCGCGAAGAGTTGTCCTTGCCTGTGTCCCACCAACTGACAGATGATGAGATACTGCGTATCACCAAGGCATTGAACGAATTTGTTCTGGAGGTTTAAAAGAAATGTGGAGATGAAGCAGGTTACTTCATCTCCACAACTGTGATTCCGGCACCGCCGAATTGTACATGCTCATCACGGGCATTGCGTACAAAAGGAAGGGTGCTGAGATATTGGCGGATGAGCTGGCGCAAGATGCCGTTTCCGGTTCCATGAAGGATTCTTACCTGTCCGGCACTGACCATCAGTGCATCATCCATAAAATAAGAGACGGCCTGTAGTGCCTCATCGCCACGCATTCCGCGTACATCTATTTCCTGGCTGAATTCAAGATGCTTTTTACGCACTTGGTTCTGTGTCTCTCTGCTCAGAAAATTTACGGTGGGAGAGGTCTCCTGTTTTTCCTTGACTGATGCACGTTCCAGGCGCTTGTAGTCCACGACGGTCTTCATCATTCCAAAGGTTACCGTTGCTTTTTGGCCGTCAACCCGTTCAATGATGCCAACGCTGGTCTGGCCTTTTATGCGGCAGTGGTCACCGGCTTCAAGCGGAATTTCCTGCTTGGGGGTGGGTTTGACCGCAGATGTCTGTTTGTCTTTCTCTTCATTTTTCTTTCGCTTGCGCTCTTCCTTCCGTTTGTGACGTTGCTCTATTTGCTGCATTTTGCGCTCAATCATCTCGTTGCGCTCGTGCTTCTGTTCTTCTTCAAGCCGCTCGCGGAACTCTTCCAGTTGCTGGCGTACATCGCGGGTACGTTCCTTTTCTGCCTGAGCCTCGCGTATTTCGCGGATGGTATTTTCCACCCTTGCATTGGCTTCACGGATAATCTGGTCGGCTTGTGCTTTGGCTTCGCGGATAATCTCTTTTCGCTTTTGTTGCAGTTCCGTTATTTCCCGTTCATACTTTTCAATGGTCTGCACCATTTGCTTCTCCTGTGTGTGTATGGTCTGGCGTTTGCCTTCCCAATAGCGCTTGTCACGGGTGATGTCCAACAGATACTTGTCTGCATTGACATATTCGCGTCCGACCAGTTCCGTGGCATCTGCTATCACTTCTTCTGGAATGCCTATTTTGCGTGCAATTTCCACGGCAAAGCTGCTGCCGGGGTTTCCAATCTGCAGCTGGAACAAGGCCTGCATGTGCTGGCGGTCATAGAGCATGGCGCCGTTTACAACGCCGGGCGTGTTCTCGGCGTAATGTTTTAGGTTTTGATAGTGTGTGGTGATCACTCCAAATGCGCCACGTTGCACATAGCGTTTCAGTACCGACTCGGCAAAGGCTCCTCCGATGGTGGGCTCTGTTCCGCTTCCGAACTCGTCAATCAGTAGCAGGCTGGAAGGATTGGCGCTGCGCATCATGTTCTTCATGTTCAGCAGATGGCTGCTGTAGGTACTCAAGTCGTCTTCTATGCTCTGCTCGTCTCCGATGTCAATGAAGAGATGTTGGAAGATGCCTATGCGGGAATTCTCGCGCATAGGGACGGGTATGCCACACTGGAACATGTATTGCAACAGTCCTACGGTTTTCAAACAGACACTCTTTCCGCCGGCATTCGGGCCACTGATGATGAGGATGCGTTGTTTGCGATGCAGTTGCAGGTCTAGCGGAACAACCTTCTTTCCTTGTTTGGTGAGGTTTATTTCCAACAAAGGGTGACGAGCCTGCACCCAGTCTATAACCGGCGCATCGGAAATCTCAGGTGTGATGCCCTGTATGCGGTCGGCCAGATGTGCCTTGGCACGGATGAATTCTATGTCTGCCAAGAAGGCGAAACCGCGAAGCAGTTCCTTCACATTGGGACGGAGCATGGCGGCAAAATCTCTAAGAATGCGGATGATTTCGCGCCTTTCGTCGGCCTTGAGTTCACGAATGCGGTTATTGGCTTCCACCACATCGGCCGGTTCTATGTAGACCGTCTTTCCGGTGGCACTTTCATCGTGTACAATTCCACGCAGGCGACGTTTCATTGCTGGCGCTACAGGAATGACAAGACGTCCGTCACGGATGGTGGGGGACACGTCCTTGTCCACCAAACCTTGTGCCTGGGCAGAACGCAATATGCTATGCAATGTGTGGCTGATGCCGCTTTCTGTGCGTTGTAGTTCCCTGCGGATGGAAAAAAGGTCGGCACTGGCTTCGTCTTTGATGTGGCCGTATTTGTCCAGGATTTGTTCAATGCGTTTGGTTACGGCATAAAAGGTGAAAACTCCTTCTGCCACCTGTTCCAAAGCCGGGAACTTGATGTGCTGTTCCTCATCGTTTGTGCGTATGATTTGTATCCATGAATGCAGCGTGCATAGCGAGCGATAGAGGTCCCACATGTCCTTTTCCTCCATGTGAGTTCCTTCAATGCTGATGTGCTTTATGGTTTCTCGTAAGTCAAAGAAATCCTGTTCGGGCAATTCGGTCTCTTCAGACATAATCAGCCTGAATTCCGCCACTTGGTTGTGCAACTGGCGTATAAGGGCGGGATGGCTGGCGTACTGCATGGCGTCAACGCGCTCCCTGCCCATGTTGCTGAGGCAGTAACTATGCAGTAGGGTTCGAATCTCGTCGAACCCTACCTTTTGTTCAAAGTTTTTGGGATATAGCATTACTTAAGATTCTTTTTGGGGTACATGGTATCCCACCAAGTGGGGTCATCCTGCAACCACTTGGCAAACCACGCGTAGAAGGTGTGTACCCATTTGATACGTTTTTCGTAGTCCAGAATGTGGTGGTTCTGGCCCTCTACTGCCACAAAGGCACATTCGCGTCCGAGAATCTTCAAAGCATTGAAAAGTTGGATGCTCTCGTTGATGGGTACGTTGGTGTCGGCTTCTCCGTGAAGGAAGAGGATGGGGGTGTGGATCTTGTCGGCGTTGAAGAGGGGAGAGTTTCCGCTCATCAGTTCGGCGTTGTTCCAAGGATAGCTGTGGGCGGCACAGATGGCGTTGTAGCTATAACCCCAATATCCGAATCCCCAGTAGCTGGCAGGATTGGAGATGCCGGCATGGCTCATTGCTGCGGCAAAGATGTCAGTTTGGGTCTGCAGATACATTGTCATGAATCCGCCGTAAGAAGCTCCCAAGCAACCAATCTTCTTGTCATTTACATAGGGATGCTCCTGACAGAACTTCTTGGTTCCCTCAATGATGTCGTCGGCGGTGTATTTTCCGTAGGCGTTTACGTGGCGTGCGGCAAACTCCTGGCCGAATCCGGTGCAACCGCTCGGCTGTATAACATATACCACATAGTTCATTGATGCCCAACCGTGGAAGTTGTAGTAGCTGTCAAGGTTGCGTCCAACGGGAGAGCAGCCTCCGTAGTAGTAGACCAGCATGGGGTATTTTTTGTTGGCGTCGAAGTGGGGAGGCAGATAGAATCTTCCGTAGATGCTGTCGCCACGGCTGCTCTGGAAATTCCACTCCTGGCATTTGCCCAATGCGATGTCGCCCATTCGGGGCTTGTCAAAGTCGTAAAGCAGGGTTTCGCGATCGTTCTTCAGATCAACCTTATATACACGGTCACTGTTGCTTTCGCTTTGTCCGGTATAGGTGAGCAAAGGCTTTTCTTCAGCCAAATCAAAGCTTGCAATGGAGTTTTCGCTTAGTTTGAGCTGTTCCCATTTCAAACTCTTCATGTTCAGACGGAACAGGTCCTTGCGGTCGTGATTCTCGCAGAGTGCATAGATATTTCCGTCGGCACGGTTCCATCTCCATTGCTCCACGCTGGGGTTAAAGTCAAATGTGATGGGCTTGATTTCACGAGTGTCCAGATTCATCAGATACAGTTCGGTCTGGGTCATGCTTGGAATCTTTCCAGTCGGGTCGTTCTTGCCAATGCCATTCAATGCTTCGGGGCTTCCGCTCATGACCACTTGTTTTCCGTCGGGAGAGAAGCGTGCCTCGTTCACGAAACCATCTCTTTTCACCAGAGTGTCTACCTTTAGGGTGCTGCGGTCTACCAATAGGATGGTGGAGAAGCTGAACGGACGTTCGGTGATGCAGCTCTCATTTATGGTAAGCAGGATTTTGCTGCCATCATCCGACACATTGGCACTGGTGTTCTTTTGTCCTGTGGTCAGGGGGAGAATCTGTCCGGTCTTGACGTCCATTACCATGGCATTGTAGCGGTTTCTCCATCCAGCTATGCGGTCATCGGGTTCCAGGATTTGATGCACCTTCTTGTCCTCCTTGGGGCCTTCTGTCACGTCGCTGATGAGCATCAGTTGTTCTCCGGGAAGGAACTGTCCGCTCTTTCCGCTGTAGTCAGTAAAGAGGGGAGTTACCTCACCGTTTTCCGGGTTTACATATTCGTATATGGTTCCCATGTCACTGCCTTTACGGCTTCTGATGTAGCGGTCGCCAGTGCTTGCCCATTGCTTGAAGCCTTCGATTGGCAGTTCGCGGTTGTCTTTCAGGTCAACCAGTTTCTTGCTCCATTCTGTTTTGCCGTCAGAACGGGTGGTGTAGGTGTTGAGCAGCATGTATCGGCCCGAACTGCTCAGACTGGTGGTGCTGGCGCGTTCTCCGTGCAGATAGTCTTCCAAAGCATAAAGGCGCTTGCCGGAAGGATTGATGGTGATGTGTTTTTCTTGTGCGGATTCAACGCTGATTTTCAATGTGTCAGCCTTGTTTGCCTTTTGCAACACTTTCACCACAATGTCATGTCTTCCGGGCGTAAGGTTCTGCTCCGCACCTTCCTTACCATTGATGTATACTTTGTGGTTTCCGACTCCCTTGACCACAATCTTGCATTTGGCGAAGAGCGAGTTTTCCAACTGGAAGCCGGCCAGGCTTACGGCCGATGTGTTTTGTGCGGGCAGAATGCCGTCAGCGCTTGCCTTTCCCTGTTTCCACATCTGTGGCACAATGGTCTTGTCCATTAACATCTTGTCAAAGTCAAAAGCCTTTCCCCACACGTCTGCCGTATCGGTTTGGATGGGGGTGTTCATGCAATAGGGACCAGCCACTTTCAGTGTGTCCACATCAATGGCCATAGCGGGGATTGCGGCGGCGGCAAACAGCGCCAGCAGCGTTTTCTTAACTTCTGGATACATTTTTAATTCCTTTTATGGTTTTCAGTTTTTTGATAAGTTTTTGCAATTTGCTTGTGTCTTCCAGCATCACGGTGAGTCTTCCGCTGAAGAGTCCGTCAAAACTGTCTATGCTGATGCTTCGCAGTATGATTTTTTCCTCTTTGGAGATGACGCTGGTGATGTTGTTGACAATTCCCAGGTCATCGTTGCCCACAACGTGCAGTGTGATGGGGTATTGGGTGCCGCGCTTTCCTGCCCAGCGTGCCTTGACGATGCGGTAGCCGAAACGTTGGCGAAGCTGGGGTGCGTTTGGACAGTCGGTGCGATGAATTTTGATTCCGCTGCCATTCGTTACAAAACCGAAGACATCATCGCCGTAAACGGGTTGGCAACACTTGGCCATTTGGAATTCAATGCCCTTCAGGTTTTCGTCAATGACCATCACGTCATCGTTGTTGGCATAGAACTTCCGTTCGGCTTCGGGCTGCATGACAAAGTCTTTGGCACTTTGGGTGGGTAGGGTATGTTCGGCTTCGCCTCTTGCATGCTTCAGTGCGGCGGCATAGGTTTCCAGCACTTGATTGATGTCCAGTGTGTCGTTGGCTATGTCGGCATAGAAATCCGTTACCGACTTGTAGCCCATTTTGGTAATGGTGTGCATGAACACCGCTTCGTCATAATCAATCTTGCGGTTGTTCATCTTGCGTTCGAGCACCTCCTTGGCCATGCTGGCCTGTTTGCTCTCCAATTCCTTTATGCTCTGGCGAATCTTGGTGCGCGCCTTTCCTGTGATGACAATGTTCAGCCAGTCCTGCTTGGGCGTCTGGTTCTTGCTGGTCAGGATTTCCACTTGGTCGCCGCTTTGCAGTTTTTGTCTGATGGTCACGTTCTTGTTGCCGATTTTGGCTCCGATACACTGGTCGCCCACCTTGGTGTGGATGCTGTAGGCAAAGTCCAGAACGGTGGCTCCCATGGGCAGTTTGAACAAGTCGCCTTTGGGCGTGAACACAAACACTTCGTCTTCAACCAAATCCTGCTTGAACTGGTCCATCAATTGCATGTCGTCGCCGGTTTCCAGCACGCTGCGCACGTTGGCCAGCCATTCGTCCACACCGCTTTGTCCGCCCCTGATGCCTTTGTATCTCCAGTGGGCGGCAAGTCCGTGTTCGGCAATATCGTCCATCCGTTCCGTGCGAATCTGCACCTCCACCCATTTCTGTTTGGGCCCCAGTACGGTAATGTGCAGACTCTCGTAACCGTTGCTCTTGGGTACACTCAGCCAGTCGCGCATTCTCTTGGGGTTACTCTGGTACATGTCGGTGATGATGCTGAAGGTCTGCCAGCAGTCCATCTTTTCTTTTTCCGCTTCGCTGTCCAGGATGATGCGGATGGCAAAAAGGTCATATACGCCATCCACGCCTACATGCTGCTTTTTCATCTTTTGCCAGATGCTGTGGATGCTTTTTGTGCGTCCTTTCATGTGGAATTTCAGTCCGGCTTCGTGCAACTTTTTATCAATGGGGTCAATGAAATCGGCAATATAGGCGTCTCGGCTTCTTTTTGTCTCGTTCAGCTTTTCCTTGATATGGTAGTAGGCATCGTGTTCCAGATATTTGAGACTCAGGTCCTCCAGTTCGCTTTTCAGCTTGTACAGACCCAGTTTGTGAGCCAGCGGAGCATAAAGATATGCCGCTTCCATGGACACCTTGCGTTGTGCTTCCACCTGTGGCGTGTCTTTGATCTTGCGCATGGTGTTCACTCGGTTTGCCAGCATGATGAGAATTACGCGCATGTCTTCAGCAAACGTAACCAGCAGGCTGCGGAAATTCTCGCTCTCCACAGCGGCACTCTTCTTGTAAAGGTCGCGAATGCGCAAAAGGCCTTTGATGATGTGCGCCACATCTTCGCCAAAATCTTTCTTCACCTGCTCTATGGTTACCGAACCACACTTGACGGGGGTGCTGATCATGACACCGATAACGGAACCGCGCGAAAGGCCAATTTCCTGCACTACAAGCACGGCCGTTTCCAGATCGTTCAATAGAGGATGGAAACCAAAGGTGTCACGCTGCATGCAACCGCTTTCCGCGGCTCGTTTCAGATAGGTTCTCACCATGTCATAATCGCCCGGCTGCAGCGCTTTTTCTGCAAGTCGGGACAATTCCTGGTCAAGACTTTTTACCTTATCTATTTCTTCCGGGCTGAACTTGTCGCTTTTAGTCTTATCCATTTCGCTTTAATCTTGTTGTTTTTAAACAAAATAGAGTCTGCTTACCTGTGAGTTGTGTTACACAATACAAAGTTACTCATTTTTTTTGCATTTTTTGTCCAGTTTCAAAGTTTTTGTTTATATTTGTATCGAAAAAGAAGAAAAACCATATAAATAATACCAAAAATAATGCTAACTTCACAAGACAAAATTCAGTTACAGGAAAAAGGAATAACTGAAGAACAGTTGCTAGGCCAACTGAAAAGTTTCGAGACTGGTTTCCCCTATTTGAAATTGCAGGGCGCTGCTGCAATAGGCGAAGATATCATGGTTCCCGCCAGCCATGAAGTGGACAATTATCTGCAGGCCTGGGAAGAGTACAAGCGCCAGGGACATGTCATCACCAAGTTTGTGCCCGCCAGCGGTGCGGCAAGCCGTATGTTCAAGGATATGTTCGAGTTCCTTGACGCTCCCTATGACGAGCCCACCACACCGTTTGAGAAGGCTTATTTCAATGACATCCACAACTTCGCATTCTTTCAGGATTTGGACTATGCCTGCCGCAAGAACGAAGGTAAGGACGTGGACCAGCTCATTGCTGACGGACAGTACAAGGCCGTAGTGGCCAATATGCTGAAGGACAAGGGCCTCAATTACGGACAGCTTCCCAAGGGCCTCTTGAAGTTCCACACTTATCCTAACGGTGCGCGCACTCCGCTCGAAGAGCATTTGGTGGAGGCTGCGTTGTATGCCAGCTCCCAGGGCGAGACAGAAGTCCACTTCACCGTAAGCACCGAGCACAAAGCCTTGTTCGAGAAATTGGTGGAACGTGTCCTTCCCATTTATCAGGATGAGTACAGTATCAACTATAATGTGTCCTTCAGCGAGCAGAAACCCAGCACTGACACCGTGGCCGCCAATGCGGACAACACACCCTTCCGTACCGATGACGGCAAGCTGCTGTTCCGTCCCGGAGGTCATGGCGCACTCATCCAGAACCTCAACGACTTGCAGAGCGATGTTGTGTTTGTCAAAAATATCGACAACGTGGTGCCCGACAGTCTGAAGGCCGATACCGTGCTTTGGAAACAAATCATTGCCGGTGTATTGGTGGACGTTCAGCGTCAGGCCTTCTCTTATCTCCGCTTGCTGGATAGCGGCGAGTACAACCGTTCCGACCTTGAGGATATGATTCGTTTTGTACGTCACCAGTTGCACTGCAATGTGCCCGGACTGAAGGAACTTTCCGATGACGACTTGCGAGATTTCCTGCGCACCAAGCTCAACCGTCCCATCCGCGTTTGTGGTGTGGTGAAGAATGTGGGCGAACCCGGCGGCGGCCCCTTCATGGCTTTCAATCCCGATGGAAGTGTGAGCCTTCAGATTTTGGAAAGCAGCCAGATTGACAAGAACAATCCCGAATATATGAAGATGTTCACCGAGGGCACCCACTTCAATCCCGTGGATTTGGTCTGCGCCTTGAAGGACTACAACGGCAACCGTTTCGATTTGCTTAAGTTTGTGGATCCCGCAACGGGCTTTATCTCCAACAAGAGCAAGAACGGTCGCGAGCTGAAGGCTCTGGAACTTCCAGGTTTGTGGAACGGTGCCATGAGCGACTGGAGCACCATCTTTGTGGAAGTGCCTCTGAGCACCTTCAATCCGGTGAAGACCGTGAACGACCTGTTGCGCGAACAGCATCAGTAATACATCGTTTAATCTCGAAAGGTTGGGGCGTCCCAGCCTTTCGGCAACGATGCCTATTCCACCCTCACCATGCTCTACAGCGCATCGTTTATGATGTCATGGGGACCCATCTGCTGGGTGCTCATTGCGGAGATCTTTCCCAATACCATCCGCGGCAAGGAACTCGAGGATATGAGCAGAATGTGGCGTGAAAAAATGAAATGAACCTTCTTTCCCCGGAAAATCATGAAACGAACCCGTCTTTCCCTCTTGGCCGCCGTTTTCCTTGCCGTGCTTTCCATTCATGCACAAGAGTCCATGACGGCGGTTGTGGAAAGGGGGCTTTCCCGCGCAAGGCATCAGGCACAGTTTATGGCCAACACGCTGGAAAGTACCCCCGACGCCCTTCCGCGCACCTTTGAGAAGGGCAAACTCGTAACCTGCAAGTACAACAACTGGGTGTCGGGCTTCTTCCCCGGCGTGTTGTGGATGCTTTATGAACATTATGGCGATGAGGAACTGCGCAGACAGGCCGAATTGTTCACATCCCGAGTGGAGCCCGCCAAACGGATGACCAACACCCATGACCTCGGCTTCATGCTCTATTGCAGCTTTGGCCACGGTTACCGTCTCACCGGCAACGAACATTACCAGCAGGTGATTGAAGAAGGAACCCACAGCCTGCTCACACGCTGGAATCCCAAACTGGGCGTAATGCGCTCGTGGGACTTCAACAAGAAGTGGCAGTTCCCCGTCATCATTGACAATATGATGAACCTGGAAATGCTGTGCTATATGAGCAAGCACACCGGTGACCGCTCTTTTGAGAAGATTGCGTGTACCCATGCCAACACCACCATCAAGAACCATTTCCGCAAGGATTACAGCACCTATCATGTTGTGTCCTACGACACCATCAGCGGAAAGCCCCACGCCAAGAACACACATCAGGGCTATGCCGATGAGAGTGCCTGGGCGAGAGGTCAGGCATGGGGGCTCTATGGCTACACGATGATGTATCGCGAGACTGGGAAGAAGGCCTATCTGAAGCAGGCCAGGGCCATAGCGTCCTTTCTCGTGAACCATCCCAATATGCCAAAAGACAAGGTTCCTTATTGGGACTATAACGCACCCGATATTCCCAATGCCAAGCGCGACGCCTCTGCTGCCGCCATAATGGCCTCGGCATTGATAGAGCTGAGCCAGCTCGACCCCTCCAAGGATGCTGCCCTTTGGCTCTCCTTTGCCCAGGAACAGCTCCGCTCGCTCACCACGGACGCTTATTTGGCCAAGGAAGGCGAGAATGGCGGATTCGTGCTGATGCATGGGGTGGGGCATCTGACCGGCAAGTCAGAGGTGGATGTGCCGCTCACCTATGCCGACTATTACTATGTGGAGGCGCTCGTCCGAATGAAGAGGCTCATGGAGCGAACCGACGGTGCCGCAGACCGCAAGGAATGGTTGGAGAGCATGCTTACCATAGCCTCTCCCGTCCTATCCAATCTGGCCGCTGGTACGCTGAAGCAGAACATGCCCTTCGAGTCGCTTTCCGATGACACCCTGCGCCGTCAGGTCTCCTATCTTGAAGCCGTGGGCAGAACCGTTTGCGGCATTGCGCCATGGCTTGAGCTTGGCCCCGACAATACGCCCGAGGGCCGCTTGCGCCAAACCTACATCCAAATGGTGGCAGACGGCATCAGACAGGCCGTAGATCCCCGTTCGGCAGACTTTCTCATGTTTGACAACCGCCATGCCCAACCGCTTGTGGACGCTGCCTTTCTGGCACAGGGCGTGTTGCGCGCACCCACACAGATTTGGGGAAAGCTGGACAAGCAGACGCAGAAGAATCTCATTGCCGCCTGGAAGACCAGCCGCCAGATAAAGGCCTATGAGAGCAACTGGCTGCTTTTCGCTTCAATCGTGGAGGCGGCGCTGCTCGAGTTCTCCGGCGAATACGATGCGGACAGACTGAACAAGGGTGTCCGCCGTTTTCGTGACGAATGGTACAAGGGCGACGCCTGGTATGGCGACGGAGCCGATTTCCATCTCGACTATTACAACAGCCTTGTCATCCATCCCATGCTCACGGAGGTGCTGCGTGTGATGAAGAAGCACAATCTTGACGGAGCCGACTTCTTGACGGTGCAGGAACAGCGCCATTCGCGTTTTGCCGCCCAACTGGAGAGAATGGTATCTCCCGAAGGCACCTTCCCCGTCATCGGTCGTTCCATAGCCTATCGCTTCGGCGTCTTCCATGCCCTCTCTGATGCGGCCCTGCTTCATCTGCTTCCCGGGCAGATGAACCCCGCACAGGTGAGATGTGCGCTCACAAGCGTGATGCGGCGCCAATTGGCCATGCCCCGTACGTTTGACAAGGACGGATGGCTGCGAGTGGGATTTGCCGGCAGCCAGATCAATATGTCCGAGACCTACATCAACACCGGCAGCCTCTATCTCTGCATGGCGGCCTTCCTACCCTTGGGTCTTCCGCCTGCCGATCCTTTTTGGGCGAATCCGTCAGCCGACTGGACCAGTCGCCGCGCTTGGAACGGACAAGACGTGGGTGCCGACCATGCCTTGAAACAGTAACCACAATCCAAGAAAAAGTAAAATAAGGGCAATGCGATACCGCTTGTTGATAATCTTCAGCATTTTCTGCTTCGTGGAGGCAATGGCGCAGAACGGCCAACAACAATGGGCCGAGCCACAACTCC
>RHMF01000721.1_pt1 | contig 15001 bp, 17 predicted proteins | sample 5365151 | NCBI WGS metagenome assembly RHMF01 (sample SAMN10266501, study PRJNA497801) | feces metagenome | isolation source: feces | host: Bos taurus | place: China: Prairie of Fairy Mountain | collected 2017-08-14 | reverse complement strand
TACAAATGTCAAGCAATCCGAATACTAAATCACGAAAATAATTTCGCTTTCGATTTGTATCTTCTTCAGCTATTATAAGTAATTCCTCACTTGACAGAAGTTCATCAATCGTTACGCCGAAAAATTTAGATAACGCCTTCAATGAATCAATGCTTGGATAACCTCTGCCTGATTCCCATTTTGAAATTGCAGTTCGTGAAACATAAATGGCAACTGCGAGTTCTTCTTGAGTAATTTCTTTTTGTTTTCTAAGCTGTTGTAATTTCTCATTAAATTCCATAACAAACCCACTTTAATAATATTAATCACACAATAATTATATCATATTACTACTAATCAAATCAATATGAATACATATCCTCGTGCTTACAGTTTAAGTAGAAGGATTTTTATACTAAACTCTTTTTTAAGCAAAAATATTGAGTATTCACAGGTCAAATCCTTTATGAATACTCAATATGGTCGGAGTGACAGGGCTTGACCGTCTGCTTCGGCTACGGCCTTGCATACTATTCGCTTGGCGACCCAAATTCTTATGAATTTCGGTACCCGCCAACCGTCTTGTGCTAAAAACAATCCACCGGATTGTTTTCTTAACGCACAAACCCAAGGGTTCAAGTCTTGCAACATCCAATATCATAAAAAATAAAGAGTCCACCAAAGTGAACTCTTTATTATTGGTGCGAGTGTTCATAAGGGATTTACTCAAAATACAAGTAAAACCGGCTTCAAGCATAGTATTCTGCACTCTTACTGTTGCTTAATAGAGAAAAAAGAAAGGACAATACTATGAAAACTAATTATATTACTTACAGACGAGTTGGCGACTATAACATTCCTAATCTTGCATTACCACCTGAAGAGGCAAATATCACTCTCGGCAAATGGGGTATGCTACATAAGGATTACCTGCTTAAACACAAGAAAGTATTATTCACAACACTACTTACCCAAGGTAACCTCTATCAGCATTGTGCCGAGGTAGAGAAACAAGCACGAGATATGTTTGATACTCTTGTAGAACAGATGAAAGAAACTGAAGGTGTAATCGAGCAACTGAAAGTCAAAAATCAGCTTGAATGGGTATGCTGCATACAGAATATTGAAGCAAGGGCAAGAGAAACTATTGAAAATGAGCTGATTTACACCTGACAACAAATAAAAACTTGACAAAGCAATATTTTTGTGTTATTCTTGTCAAAATTCAATTTGAGGTATTTTTATGAACGCATATCTTCTCAAAAATCTTGATATGGATATGAATTGGCTTGCACAGGATGATTATCATTCATCAATGGGCAGGCTTATACCTCTATATTCATTTTGGGATAGATAACATTATTTTTCCATATGTTTATAACGGTGAAAGTTGCTGCAGAAACTTACACCGTTTATTTTTATATCCAAAGGAGAAAATTTCATGAGATTTTTTGATTTTATAAGTAAAAGATTTTTTAAGAAACAACCTTCAAAAACAGGCAATCATCTTGTGGATTTCTATAACCGCATTGATGAAGATTCCCGTCTTTTATCAAAACACGGAAGAATTGAATTCCTTACCACTACAAAGTATATTGAGAAATATCTGAGTAACAATATGAAAATTATGGAAATTGGTGCGGCTACAGGCAGATATTCACATTACTTTGCGCAAAAAGGTTTCGAGGTTGATGCAGTTGAACTTATTGAACATAATATCGAAATATTCAAGTCAAAAACCTTGCCCGATGAAAAAGTCAGCATCAGACAGGGAAACGCTGTCAATCTTGCTGAATATCCCGATAACAGTTACGACATAACGCTTCTATTGGGTCCGATGTATCATCTTTACACTGCTGAAGGGCAGAAAAAAGCACTTTCAGAGGCAATCAGAATTACCAAACCCGACGGACATATCTTTGTTGCGTACTGTATGCTTGAACCGAGCATACTAGGACAATTTAAAAGAAATCAGATGGACAAGCTTATTGAAATGGGATTATTCAATCCTAAAAGTCTTGATGCCTATTTTACACCTGAAGGTATTTTCAAACTCTATACCAGAGATGAAATATTTGAGTTAACGGCAGACCTTAATGCGGAAAGAATGCATTTTCTTGCAACCGATGGTTATGCCTGTCATATGTGTGAAGTAATAGACAAAATGGATAACGAAACCTATGAACTGTATTTGAGATATCATTTTAAAACCTGTGAAAGACAGGATTTAGTAGGCATATCACACCACACACTCGATGTGCTGAGAAAGGAGTAGACACTATGATTAAATATCCGAACTATGACAGAAGCATACTTTCAATTGCTTCATCTGTTTTAAACCATTTCGGCGTAAAGGACTGTCAGCATAAGACCTTACCCGAATTTGATAAATTACTTGAAAAAGACTACAAAAATATTATAGTAATTCTTTTTGACGGATTAGGGACTTCAACCCTGAACTGCCACCTTAAAGAAAATGACTTTTTGAGAAGGCATTATATAACCGATATTTCTTCTGTTTTTCCGTCAACAACTGTTGCTGCAACCACATCAATTTTAAGTGGCTATTCTCCGTTGGAATGTGGATGGCTCGGTTGGGACTTGTACTTTGAGGAAATAGGAGAAAATGTTGCAGTTTTCAAAAATACTTTACAGAGAAACGGTGAGCCTGCTGCAAAATATAATGTTGCAAATAGGTATATCCCTGTTAAAAATGTTATGCAAAGAATTGAAGCGATAAAGGGCAGAAAAAGTGCTTACTGTGTAGCATTTTTTTCAAAATTCCGCATCAAAAGTGTTGAAGATATTTGCAAGACAATATACAAGCTCTCGAAAAAGAGAAAGAAAAAATACATATATGCATATTGGCATCAGCCAGACAGTGCAATGCATAGGTACGGAGTAACAAGTCCAGAAGCACATAAAGAGATTCTGCATATCAACAGTGAGGTTGAAAAGCTTTGCAGTAATTTAAAGGATTCTCTTATAATCATAACTGCTGACCACGGGCTGTGTAATAGTGTAAATTTATTCCTTGAAGACTATCCTGAACTTTACAATATGTTGAAAATACCACCATCAATTGAGCCCGGCAGAGCTATGAGTCTATTTGTAAAGGATGGCTTACAGGATGAATTTAAAAACGAGTTCAATAAACTTTTTGGTGATTTATTCATACTTAAGACAAAGCAAGAGGTATTCTCCGAAAACCTTTTAGGCTACGGTGAACCGCACCCGAGAACACAAGGATTTATTGGTGATTTTCTCGCCATAGCAACAACCGAAAAAACATTGTTTACAGCAAGAGAAGAACACGAATTCATTGGTGTTCACGCAGGGCTCACGGAAGAAGAAATGACTGTTCCATTTATAGCCATTGAAACAAAAAAGAGGCGAAAATGATGACGCTGAAACAAAGAATCAAACGGATAAAAAATATATAAAACACACCTATTCTTGAAACAGAAAGGCTCTTTCTTCGCCCTCTTCCCCCGATGATGCAGAGGCGGCTTTTATGTGGTTTGGTAATATAAAGTTAATAAATGTAAATGCTCTACAATCTTTATAAAAACACAGATGAAGTATTACATTGGATAAATGTAATGCTCACCGATGATGGTTATTTTCATTATATAGTAAAGATGCTAATAGATTGATTTTGTAATTTGCTTAACAAGTTTTCTTGTTGTCGCAGTACACTTGCCTTAACAGTCATTTTTCTTTTGTTTTTCGTTTGTGGTGTTTTCTTATAGTGAACATCATTTTTGTTTTTGCAAGAATGATTATCAGATTAGAATTATTTTACAAAATAATGTAATATTTAAAGGGGTTTTCAATATACTATTAAGGCAGCAAGTGTAAAAAAATTACACTTGCTATTGACTACTAAACTTTTTTAGTGTATTATTTATATTAAAGGAGGGCTATATTATGCTCACAAAAATGTATTTAACAAACTTTCTCTCTTTTTCTGAAAGAACTGAATTCGATTTTACTGCATCAAAATATACGATCTTGTCGGATTCCAATGTTTCTGATAACGATGTTTTAAAAGGTGCTCTAGTAATCGGACCTAATGCTTCAGGAAAATCAAATGTTTTAGAAGGTGTTGGATTAGTAATAAAACTAATTAAAAGTGAAGGGGTATCTGTGGCAGGCTATCGTTGCTATTTTGCTAAGACACCCATTACAACTGTTGAATATGAGTTTGTTTTTAGTGGAAAGAAAGTATGTTATAAAATCAGCTATGATATAAATACTAGAAGCCTTTCTGAACTTCTTACTATAGATGGAAAGGAAGTTTTAATTAGAAACGAAGATATAGGTGAATTGCACATTGGTGATACACCAACTATAGAGAACAAGCTTGATAATGAAACATTATTTTTAAGAACGGCATCTTTCAATACCGGACGATTTCCGCAAGAACCGATACTTAATGAGTTGATGAATTACTTGTTTAATTCGTATTTTATAGATGGTTACAATCAATCAGCACATTTTGGAAAAAGCGTAATGAAATATGCAGAAGAAAATGGTGTTGATAAATTAAACAAATATCTTAAAGATTTAAATTATGACTTTTTCGTTGAATATGGTTCAGAAAGTTTTGGAGAGGGACTTCAAATCCGACTTGGCTCAGGTCAAAAAAGTATATTCTTTAAAAGAAATAGTTTTCCTATGCCTTTTACGTTTTTTACAGAATCACAAGGCAATCAAGTTTTTGCCGATATGTTGCCTCAAATAATTAATGTTGTTGAACAACCAGGAATGTTAGTAATTGATGAATTTGGAAACAGTTTGCATAATAGATTATCCGAAAAAATAGTTAGATTTTTTATGAAAGAATCCCAAAACTCCCAAATGTTTATTACTTCTCATGATACAAACTTAATTTCAAATTCAGTCTTCAGACCGGATCAAATTAACTTGGTTACATTTGAAAATGCTAAAGGTAGTAAAGTTGAGAGAATCTCTAAATATAAACCACGTGAAGCTCAAAACCTTGAGAAAATGTATCTTGGTGGTATGTTTGAGGGGTTGCCTTTTTATGACTAAGAAATATAAAGTTGACAAAACAAGGAATATAGGCAATGTGATTTTTGTTGTCGAAGGTGGAAGACCTGAATTAGGAGGGACAGAACTAAGGCTTTTAAAAAGCATATTTAATGATATTTTAGGTTATGAAGTTCAAGAATTACGTCGAGATAGCGAAGAGTTCATCGGTCACGGTAACAATCGAAAATCTCGTGTTTTTGCACTTAATCTTCCTAAAAATCAATTAACCCAATTGACGGAAGATTCAATTGATTTATTGTTCAGCCGATTGAAATCTGAATTTCAACTTAAACCTGAAGATTGTCCCATTTTTTTCCTTTATGACCGAGATTTTAAAAGCTATAGGCCTAATGAATTACGCAGCAAATATGTGTGTAAATACACGGATCCATATGCTAATGATAGTGGTGATCAGGGACAACTTTTATTAAGCTATCCCTCAATAGAAAGCTATATCTTATCTTGTGTTGAAGATGATGTTTTTCTGCAAGAATTCTATTTAGGTAGAGATGTTAAGCCGGAAATTCAAAAACTAGGATTTACTGAAGAGGATATTTCTACAGATGAGCATTTAATAAAAGCAACTATTGAAATGAATAAAGGATTAGCAGCTTTTGATATTCATGAGTATGATCTAGATAATCTCGCTCCTACGCTTATAAATACTTATGATGAACAGCAAAACAAGGTAAGAGCAAATCAAGCTTTTTCTCTTTTATCACTTGTTTCTCTGGCTTTGCTCGAATTAGGAGTCATATATGAAATAGAGGATGAAAAAGATTAATACTGCCTATGAGTATACCTATGCTACTATGTGAATGAAAAAACAATTGCAATAATGTTACATATATATGAGTTTCTAATTTTTCGTCTATTTTTAGTGATGGTTTAGATGTTGCCAATATGAACTTCCGAGTGACTATTAAGCTAACATTTAAAAATTCTTACCAATAAAAATAGATCGTAGAAAAAGCATTTAGTCTGTCATTTGATGAATAGACAACTAACGTTCAAATCAAACTCTTGTGTTGATAACTTTATTGAAGAATATTATTTATAAAAGGAAGTGCCACTGAGTGCAGATAATCGATTTTTTAGAAGCTACTGATTTAAAAACGAAAAATGAAAATGAAAAAGCAAAGTTATTATGCTTTTATCATTTTAAGGAAACAGGAGACAAAGCGTTTACAATGGCGCTTATTTCCGAGTTGATGGTCAATAGTGGATTCAATGCACCTAACACTTCCAGATTAAAAGACAAGCTTACCAAAGGAAAAGACAAAGCATTCCTTAAAACAAAAGGAAAGACCACGTCAATTGAATTTGTTCCTGCGGTTCTACAATCATTAGAAAAAAGCTTAGGCGGTTTGTGGTTGGACTCAACCACTATAGAATCAAACAGTGAACTTATAGATGAAACTAAATTTTGCGGTTATAGAGGGTACTTGGATAGACTTATTCAGCAAATAAATCATTCATATGCTAATAACTGTTATGATTCTGCTGCGGTCCTCTTGAGAAGGCTTTTTGAGGTGCTTTTGGTTTTATCTTATCAAAACTTAGGGATTGATTTCGAGATAAAAGATGCATCAGGTAACGGTTATATAATGCTTGAAGGAATAGTAAGAAATGCAAAGTCGAATAGAACACTGAATTTATCAAGAATAAAAAATGAGTTTGATACTTTTAGAATGGTCGGTAATTTTTCGGCACATAACATTACATATACAGCGGGCAAAAAAGATATTGATGACATAAAATTAAATTACCGAGTAATGCTTGAAGAGCTATACAACAAAGCGGGATTGATATAATAAGGAGGACGTAATGGATAATAAAGTGAAATTTAAAATTGGTGAAATAGAATTTGAGGCTGAGGGAAGTGCTGAAGTAGTTGAAAGAGAGCGAAACGTTTTCCTAAACGCACTTTTGCCAGCAGCAGTAGATGCTATAGTACGCACTCGTGGTGCAGGAACAGCGGTACAATATATTAGTGCAGACAGCACACCTGCTTTAATGGATTCGAATTCGCAGGATGTATTACCGCTTTCAGCAAACACAACGAGTGTGGCAAGTGTTGATTTTTCAAGAACAAGTCTATGTTCATATATTAGCAAGTTTGGTCACATTGGAGATCAAGACTTTGCATTAATTGCTGCCTATTATGATGAGAAGAAAAATGGAAATTCTTCATTTTCTTCAGAAACAGTAAAGCAGTACTATACTGATGCCCGAAGAACAAAGTATTCTAATATCAGTGAACTTTTGCGTCAATTAACGCAAAAAGGATTAATAATGGATGATCCTAACGCAGAGAAAAAGACACCAAAGTTCTATATACTTACCAGCGAAGGTATCAATTACGTAGAGAACTTTCAACCAAAAGACGAGCCTGAAAAGAAAACAACTAAAACAAAAAAATCTCGAGCCAAAGTCAAGTCAGAATATGATGGCATCAACGTAGATGAGCTTCATCTTGCTAAATACCCAGATGTAAAAACTCTGCATGATTTCAAAGAAAAAATGATGATGATTCTTTATATTGTTACTAACGAAAAAGCAGGTGAATGGTTTACTGCGGCTGATGTTCTCTATTTGATGACAGATGTTTTTGGAGAATCTGCAACCAAAGATCAAGTTGGTGGTGTCTTTAAACGAGAAAAACTATGGTTTAAAGTGGAAAATGTCAATGATAATAAACGGGATGTTAAACGAAAATTGCTGAACCAGGGTATTGCTTTTGCAGAAAGTTTGTTAAATACGGTTGATTAATTGAAATGAGTGTTGCTTATGTAACACTCATTTTTTGTTGGCGAAAAATTTTCTTATGATAAAAAAGTTCTTGACAAACAAACAAATGTTCTTTATGATAGTAAATTGGTAAATAATGTATTTACCCTACAACTGAATACAAACTGAAACACATATTTTTACTTATTGGCTTTATGCCAACACATATTATCTGACCGAAAAAGATGTAGTCCGACATCCGGTCATAACATACGGACAATCAGAGCTTAAAGTTAAGCCGTTACATAGTTTCAGTGCAAACTGTGCGAGAGGATGAAATGTCCTTCCGCTATTTGTGCTGTCTATGTGACGGCTTTTTTGTTGTGCGATTTTAACAAAAATAAAAAAGTTTTCGAATTTGCTTGATTTTTTGCCTTTCTAAACCCTTACCCCTTGAGAGGGTAAAAACAATCGAATGAAGAAAGTGAGATTTGTGCAAAACTACAAACTTTCAGTTTTCTGAAAGTTCTTTCAGAAAAAGTCGTTTTTTCAGCCTTGCTAAATGCCTACCAATTAAAGGGATGTTTTCTCTCGTGTACCTTGACAATTGAATGACCGTCCGAAAGTGATACGACTTTGCGATGATATGAGCGAGGCAACGTTGCGGTGAGATTCCGGGGCAGGAACTATTTTGGGTGAAACGGCAAAAAGAGGCTTTTGATATGTGGTTAATGAAATTACTCTACCAACAAAATAAAACTCATTATAGACGAAAAAATCATCAAAAATCAACCCGAAAAGCTACAGTAAAAAGGAGGGTGATAGTTATTCCGAGAATGAGTAAAAGTAAAAAATCAGAATGGAGCTTGTTCCTGAATGAACGAAACAGAATCTGCTATAACGAGCTTTGCAGAAGATGTGTCAACAACTGCAAGCAGAGTTTCAGGGCTGTGGTTATATCCTGCAACTATGTATCAAAAAGGAGGGTGAAAGATAGTGGATAATGAAGCTTTCTTCAAAATGCCGAAGGTGCTGTTTACAGATGAGTATAAGGATATATCTGCAGAGGCAAAGTTGCTTTACGGATTAATGCTCGACAGGATGCAGTTATCCGCAATAAACGGTTGGTGTGATAAAAATGGTGAGGTCTTTATCTTTTACACCATTGCCGAGACAAGCGAAATGCTTGGTTGTGGCCATGACAAATCAACAAGATTGCAACGTGAGCTTGTGAAACATAAACTTCTCTGTCGCAAATATCAAGGCAAAGGTAAACCGGCAAAGCTATATGTTTTAGATATACCGAAAACACGCATCAGGTCTCCGTAAAACTCGCAAGTAATAATACTGAGCAGATTAAGACTGAAAGTTATATACTAGCCGAAAAAAGAGAATATATCTTTAATTTAGTTAGTAGTAACTTTAAGTATATAAGGTGACTTGGCTGAATGCGAAAAGCTGATGAAACAACGCATTTCTTCTTCGGCTCGTAAAAATTCTTAAAAATCAGGAACATTCTTGTAGTTTTTATTCCCATTACTTTTAGGGGCGGTTTTGACAAAAAGAAACTGCCCCCACGAGGAGAGCAGATAAATTAATTGTTTCATTATAATCACTCAAATCTATCCTCCAATTCAGCAAAATGAATTAATTTTAATAGAATTAGTGAAATATTGTACGATAGCCACTTTATATCCAATCGATTGCCGGCAAAATAATTATTATGCTTATACTCCGGGAATCTAAAATATTCAGCATTACCGCCTTCTATGTTTGAACAATAAAATTCGCAAAAAGAAGCAACATAGTCCATATAATTATCATTGATATCGTATTCAGAATATAATAAATCCATTAATTTTTTCAAATCATGAGTTGTATATCCTTTGCTATCTTTTTTCAGTAATAAATATTTTATTCCTAGCTCAATTGCTTGTCTGCCTATATAAACTGTAACAATAGAATCAGGCAAAATACTTGTAAGTTTATCAAATGAATTAATATATTCCAACCAATATATTTCCCATAATTTTATGTTATCTGCTTTTTTATAATCTTTTTCTGTACCAATAAAAGAGTTCAAACTTCCCAAAACATCGTCGATTTTTTCTTCAGATGATATGCTATGCTTTCTTGAATTATTTGCAATATTTTTGCTGTCAATTCCATTGAATATTGGTGATTTGCCATAATTTATAGGGGCTACAGAAAAAGCACCATCAAGCTGAATAAGATCGTTATAATTAATGTTATCTCCGAATGCTTTAAAGATACGCATATTTAATATCTCCAAATCAGGTGTTTTTTTGTGGTAATTATATCTAATGCAAATCTTATTTTTTTAATAATTCCTCATAAGCCTCTATTAACCACTGATGAGGCATAACTAACAGATTGTTATCAAACTGATATTTTATATAAAGATAGCAGGCTTCATTTAATGATTCAACAGTCGCACTTTTTAATAAATCATCATATGAAGGTACACCTTTTTGGTCCCAAGAAATTTTATCTGAAATAAAAATAACCTTATCATATAAGCTTGCATCTCTTCTCAAGGTTGTATGACATTCAATAGCATTCAGAATATCCGAGTCTGTAATACCATACTCTTCCTGTGCAACAGTTTTTGAAACTCTTTGATGTAAAAGAGCGTGATATTTTTCTTCGGCGGGATCTATTTCAAATCCATGAGAAATAGCAAAATCATACATTTCCTGTGGTGTCATTATTCCGCTGATATCGTGAAGTAATGCTGCAAGTCTTATTTTTTCTATGTCAAGGTTATATGCTTTAGCCAACCTGACAGCTATCTCTGCAACATCTTCAACATGATTTAAAACATCTTTTTTATTGTTACTTAAATATTTATTTTTGATTGAATCAATCATAGCATTATCCACCATTAACTTTTTTCAATATAATTTATATGTTATTTGAATTATACCACACTCCCACCAAACAAATCAACCTGAATACATATCCTCGTACTTTAAGTTTCAGTACGGGGATTTTTTAATGCAAAACTTTTAAGTAAAGGAAGTGAAAAAATGCTTTAGCAAACTAACCGAAAAAACAGTAAAAAAGTGTGGCATAAGTCTTAGCAAGCACTGGATTTGTGCATACAAATCCCACTTGTTAGGGGTGTCTCGCCTGCCGGCTCGGTCGGTGCTTTTGAATGCAAAATGCATTCAAAGGTCTCCACCGGAGACCCGCACCCCTAAAACCCGAAAGACAGGAGGTGAGAAAATGAACCTGACAAAAACAATATTTTTGTATCTTAATGAGAAAGAATTTTCAATGCTCACAAAGGATGCCGAAAGAGCAAATGTGAGCATGTCACGGTATATCAGGCATCAGATTGATAATGCAAAAATGAAGCCCACATTGGATATGGACTATGAGAAATATATCAATCTACTTGAGCCCATATGCGACAAGCTGAGTATTGTATCCAAAAGAGTGTGGCAAACAAAGATGCTTGATACGGTAATGCTTCGTGAAGTTCTTAAAAGCACAAATGAAATTATGCCCGAAATCATAAAAGCAAAGGAGGTGGCACAGTGCGTACAAGAGCGAGAAGAATCGCAGTTAGAGTAAGTGAAGAACAGTATAACAAAATATGCCGTTTGACAGAGCGTAGCTTTTTCACAAAGGAGCAGGTGCTAAGAGATATTATTCTCGGCTATCCAATTCAGGAAGACAGGAAGCCTGAATGTATGGAGTTTATTCTGAAGCTCCGTGGAATTGCAAGCACCTTAAACAATCTTTTCAGAAACTACGGCTTATCAGATTTACCAATCGGTAAGGAAATGAAGCAGACCGCTGATGCGGTTGAGGATACAGAGAATCTAATTGAAGATTGTATTTTTATCACAAGAATGAAAAGGAGAATTAAATGAATAAAGAAGAAAATTTTATTAACACCCTGTTTGAGAAAACAGAAGAATCAGAGGCGGTAAAGCCTAAGACAACAGAAATTATAAAGATGCCTATGAGCAGTATTGTTCCCAATTTTAAGAATCCGTACAAGTGCCGTGAGGAGGATATGAAGCCGTTGGAAGACAGTATCCGAGAAAACGGTATCATACAGCCTCTTATGGTACGAAAAGATGACAAGGCTGATGTTTATGAAATCATATCAGGTCACAGAAGATTTCTCGCAGCCTCAAGACTTGAAATGACAGAAGTTCCCGTTGTTGTATTGGACATAAGCAAAGAGGAAGCAGACATTATCCTTGTTGACAGTAATCTGCACCGAGAGCATATTCTGCCCTCGGAAAAAGCCTTCGCCTACAAGATGAAAATGGATGCTATTAAAAAGCAAGGTAAACGAACAGATTTAACTTCGGACCAAGTCGGACCGAAGTTGTCAGCAGATGAAATATCCGACACCGACAGTGCTTCTCAGGTGAAAAGATATATCCGCCTTACTAACCTGATTCCAAGGCTTCTTGCTTTGGTAGATAGCGGTAAAATTGCACTTGGTCCTGCTGTTGAGCTTTCATATCTCAGCCAAGGGCATCAGAACTTTTTGGCTGAGGCTATTGAGAAAGAGCTTGCTACACCTTCCCTTGCTCAGGCACAGAAATTGAAGAAGCTGGAACAAGAGGGAAAGCTTGATGTCGGTACAATTCTTAGTATGGTTAAACAGCCTAAACCTAATCAGGTTGTTACGGTGAAAATCCCCGAGGATAAAATCAGTAAATATATGAAATCTAATGCTACTGTAAAGGAAAAGGAAGATTTTCTTGCAAGGGCTGTTGAATATTACGGTAAACATCTTCAGAGACAGAAAGACAGAGGTGCGAGATAATGAAAAAGCTTAAAGATTTTTATGGTCTTATTGGTGAGGAAGAATATGTAATCGACGGTGTGCGTTACAAGGTTTCATCAAGGTTTGCACCTGTTAATATCTGTAAGATAGAGAACACCATAAGCGACAAAGCACAAAAATATGTGGGCAGTGATTTTGCACATTTGACAAAGATGCAAGATAAAAATACAATGAATGCAGAATATGTATGTTTGACTGCCGGGAAGGAGGATTAATGCAGTCTGAAGCAAACATCGGAATTACTGCTATCTATTGCCGTTTATCGAGAGATGACGGCACGGAAACAGAGAGTAACTCTATCGGCAACCAAAAGAAAATGCTGACACAAAAGGCAAAGGAATTAGGGTTAACAAATACCAAGTATTATGTTGATGACGGCTATACGGGCACAAACTTCAACAGACCTGCTTTCCAGGAGCTTCTTGATGATATTGAGATGGGATATATCTCGGTTGTTATCGTAAAAGACCTTTCCCGATTAGGACGAGATTATGTATCGGTTGGTCATTATACGGACAATTATTTTCCTGAGCATAATGTAAGGTTTATCGCTGTTAATGATATGGTTGACAGTGATGAGGGTGAAAATGAAATCGCACCCTTCAAAAATGTTATGAATGAAATGTATGCGAGAGATATTTCAAGAAAAGTACGCTCTGCACACAGAATCAGAGGTAATATGGGAGAACCGTTATCTCAACCACCATACGGATATATGAAAAGTCCTGAAAACAAAAAGAAGTGGATAATTGATACTGAAGCGGCTGAGGTAGTCAGGGACATTTACAGAATGTGCCTTGACGGTATGGGTAACGAAGCTATTGCAGGAGAATTACAGAGGCGAGAGATTCTTATCCCCATGGCATATTGGCAAAGTAAAGGCTTAAACCGTGGCGGTAAGAAAACTCAACCGAATCCGTACAAGTGGTGCAAGACTACTGTCCAAAAGATACTAGCACAACAGGAATACTGCGGTGATGTTATCAACTTCAAGACCTATTCCAAAAACTTCAAGAACAAAACCCGTATTGATAACCCTGTAGAGAATTGGAAAATCTTCAAGGATGTTCACGAGCCAATCATTGACCGAGACACTTGGGAAATGGTACAGAAGCATACAGCAAGAACAAAACGCAGAGCACCTAAAAAAGAGAATGCAAGAAAGCATATCTTCAGCGGACTTATCCGTTGTGCGGATTGCGGAAGCAATATGAGGTATCACACAAATACTGTCAACAAGGATATTCACTATTTCAGTTGCGGTAATTATGTAAAGGATACCCGTGGCACTTGCCCTGAAAGACACTATATCCGTGCAGATGCTCTTGAACAGATAGTCATATTTGAGCTTAAACGCCTTGCAATAATGCTTCAACAGGATGAAGAGCTTCTTGCAGAAATCCTTGAAAAGAAAACCAATAAAGACTTCTATGATGAGAAGAAACACCTTGAGGAGCAGTTGCAGAAAGCTATAGTCCGTCAACAGTCAGTTGCTTCTCTTTATGAGAAGCTGTATGAAGACAATGCAACAGGCAAGGTTACGGATGAATGGTTCACTCATATGTCCCATAAGTATGAGGTTGAGAGAACAGAACTGAAGGTCAGGATATTTAACCTTAGAGAAAAGGTTGCAAATATGCAGACAGTTCAGCACAGCAAGGATATGTTTATCGGTGCAGTACGAAAGTTCTTGGATATGGAAACAATAACCGCACCTCTCATTCGCGAACTCATTGACCATATTGATGTTTACGAGGCAGAGGGCAAGGGTAAAAACAAGACACAGAGAGTTGTGATTCACTACAACTTCGTAGGTTATCTTGAAATACCTGAAAACGACGCGCCTTGTTTCACAGCAGATACCCGTCAGGGAGTAGCAATAGGTTATATTGCCAAACCTACAGAAAAGTCAGCATAACAAAAAGTCGCACTCCGAAAGGAATGCGACGATACATAAAAACTATTAAAATAAACATAAAACTCTATTTTAAGCAAAAAATTGAGTATTCACAGGTCAAATCCCTTATGAATACTCAATATGGTCGGAGTGACAGGGCTTGAACCTGCGGCCTCTAGACCCCCAGTCTAGCGCGCTCCCAGCTGCGCCACACCCCGATAGATTGTGATAGATATAATATCATATCATTTAATATTTTTCAAGTTTTATTTTCTATATTTTCTTTACTTTTTTACATCCTTTATGATATTATATCGGAGAGGTGAATATTCTATGAAAAAGTTTGCTAAAAAGGTTTTATTACCATTTGTTTCATTACTTCTCGCATTTCTTCTCTTGTGGTGTGCTGTTGTTTGGGTTTATTATCCTCATTACACAAAGAACAAAAGAGAAATTCTTACAGACGCAACATTCAATACAGAAGAAATCAAAATAATGAG
>RHMF01000656.1_pt1 | contig 15008 bp, 14 predicted proteins | sample 5365151 | NCBI WGS metagenome assembly RHMF01 (sample SAMN10266501, study PRJNA497801) | feces metagenome | isolation source: feces | host: Bos taurus | place: China: Prairie of Fairy Mountain | collected 2017-08-14 | reverse complement strand
ACCGGGAGGAGGTCGACATCGGCTGCCGTGACGGATGCGTGTGCAGAGTTGAAGGCGGTGATGGCTGCGGACTCGTCGGCACCGAATGCGGAACCGTCCTTCTTACAGACTTCCTTCGTGCCTTCGCCGGAGAAGTTGACCTTGCGGATCTTCATCACGCCGTTGGAGGCGGAATCGTCGTAGGCAATGAATGCCTTGAGTGCAGAGGTCTTATCACCGACAAGGTCAGTTGCGAAGACGTCCTTGATCCAGAGGACATAGCCCTTCGGAATCTTGGCGCCGACACCCGTGAGGGTGAGCGTTGCGTTGATGCCGTCGCCAGCATCGGCGTAAGTGATTGCCGTGACCTTCTTCATTTCAGTGTCGAGGTCGGAGTCGACAGACACCATCGGCATGAACTGGTTGGCACGGTAGGTGACGTCGGAGAGAGCACCGACAAGGCCTGCCTTGGAGAACACGTCAGAAGCCTCGACCGGGTTGAAGGACTGGCCGTTGCTGGAGAGGATGCTGTTGATCATCGGGTTCACGAAGCCGTAAGCGGTTTCGTCCGTGACGGTCTTCAAGAAATTCTGGCCCTTGAAGAGAGGCTGGAAACCGACACCCACGAAGGCTGCGTTCTGCAAGCCGAGGTCGGCATCCACGGCAGAACGGACGATGCCGTTGATAAGCTTCTTGCCGTTCGGCTTTGCGATTTCGTCGTCCCAGTTGACGTCGGTTACCTTGTTGAGGAAATTGGTCTCGATGACGACGTTGCCGAGCTTGATGCTCTTCTTGACCTTGCGTTCCTTGAGCTTGGATGCGCCCTTGCCAACGTTGCCGGAGTATGCGTCGGTCACGCCGTTGGTAAGGTCGAGGCCTTCCTGGTAGACACCGGCGTCGCGGAGCACGAACTCGTATTCGACACCGTTGCGACGGCCCTGGAGCTGTTCCTTGCCGAAGTACTTGCGGGAACCGATACGGAGATAGTTAGCGGATTCAGCGGCACGGAAAGCGACAAGCTCGGTGCGGCTGTTGGTTTCAAAACCAGAATTGTAGGATGCTGCTGGCATAATTTTTATTTCCTTCTATTTAGAGTTTTTGCTATATTTCATACATCCGCACAAGTGTGTGTGAGTGTATTGAAACAGAGTTATCGACCTACGGATGCATCTTCGCATAGCTTGTCCAGTACGCACGGTCGTGTACCGGAGCCGTAGGCTTGCTGTTTGCCACCACCTGTTTCCCGATTACCGGGATGGGCTTGGCGGCCGGTTTTTCTTGAGCAACAGATTTAGCCTGTGGAACGGTCTTCTGCTCGGAAAGAAGTTCCTGTGTGAGCTGGTGCAAGTTGGACTTGATTATTTCCGGGTCCTTCGATCCGTTGAAAACCCTGCGTAACGCGCCGGTCTTCAAATCCATCAGCTCCCTTAGCACTACCGGGTATCTGTCGACAGTGGACAGGTAATTCAATACCGTCTTCGCAATCTCGCCCCTGCCGTTCGGATGCAGATAGTCCGCATCTGCCTTCTGCAAGGCGTCGTAGAACTGAGGGCCGTTCGTGCGGAGCATCTCGCGGTATTCATAGCGTTCGTCCTCGTCTTCGAAAGAGAGTTCCTCGCGCCGTGCCGTCTCGATCTCTGCCGCTTCGCGCTGGGCATTTTCCATCATCTCCGAACGGAACTTGACCTCGTTCTGCATGCTGGCTTCCTTCGCCTTCCAGTCGGCATAGGCGCCGACGTTGTTGTCAAAGTCTTCCAGTGTGAGACCCTTGTACTTCTCGAGTTCCTTGTTCAGGCTCTCGATGGTCTCCTGCTGCTTGCGGATGGTCTCGCCTCGTTCACGCAGCTTCTCGTTCTGCTTTGCGAACTTGTGGGCGATGCGTTCTTCGCGTGAGTACTTCTGTCTGGGCGGAACGTCCTTGTCCTTCTTGTCGACCTGTCTGGGTTCAGACTTCTCGGTCTTGCCTTCGTCCGGCTTTTCGTCCTTCTGCTCCGGCTTTTCTTCCTTTGCTTCCGGCTCATTGCCGTCGATTACCGGTTCTTCCTTTTTTTCCGCTACTTCCGTTTGGACAGTGGAAGTCTCGTCGCTTTTGGTTTCCGGTTCCTTATCTTCAACAGTCTGCTTGGCTTCCTCTGAGGGTTGTCCAGACGCCTTAGCCTCAGCCTCGTGTTTCTGTCGGAGATAGTTCAAAGCATCTGCTGTGCTCACCATAGGTGATTCTCCAAATAGGCGGTTTTAAATTTTGTGGTCGCGGCCTATTCGCGACCTATGCCTTGAATAAGTAGTAACGTTAAAGGTTTCAAATTTTTTACACAAAAATGTGATACAATGGGTTGACAATGTGTCACGAAAGAGGTATATTTGGTACATAACAACAAACAACAAAGGAAGTAAACCATGACTAACAACAATGAACTCTCCACCGAAACCATCAAGCTCATCCGCAAGTCTATCCGCGAACGCCTCGCTGATCACGCATCCGACTACAAGATTCGCAAGGTCATCAAGGCTCATCTCGAAAGCCCGTGTGCCTGGTCTGCCGGCAACGATGACGAAAGCCGTGACGAACTCGTACAGCGTTACTATCGCAACATCGGCAACACGTGGGCGACAAACATCTTCATGGATTTCAAGGATTCCGTTCTTCGCAGCTTCGGCATTTACGCATAAGGAGACGAAACATGACAAACATTCAAGCACTTGGAAAACTCCTCCGCAAGTACAGCCAAATCAAGCCGAACATGCTAGACCGCATGATGACTCTGGCGACGCATCAACCGCTCACGGCATGCGCCAAGGTCATGGCTGAGCTTCAGAAGCATGTGGACAAAAAGTTTCTCGAAGAAATGCTTCCAGCCTATGATGCTCTACAAGAAAAAATGCTGACGGACGAAAAACTCACGACCCAGCAAGTCGATGAAATGATGGTTGCTTTCATCAAAGAGGAATTCCAATAATGAAACGCAAGACAGCAATTGTTCACGTAAGAATCGACGCCGACCTGGAGCAGTTCCTCGAAGTCCTCAAGGAACGTCCCGGCGGAATCAGCCGGTATATCAACGATGTCATCCGTGCAGAGAAGGAAACGACTCAGTCGAACAGGTGCACAAATGTATAAAAAGAAAGTAGCAAAGAAAAAGTAGACCAAATTCTATATATCTTTTGAGAATCTTTCTGTCGATGCATCGACACAAAAATGTCAGAATCAAGGTACTTTTGCAAAAATTTTGAGCACTAGTTGGCGTTTTTGAACGAATTTCGCCAAAAAAGTAGTGCTCAAATTTGTGCACTATTTTGTGCACTACTTCCTTTTCGATTCGGAGTCCAAAAAATTTGAGCACCAGTTTTTTAGGTTTTGTGCACTACTGCTAGAATGTGCACTACTTCCAGAACTGCGTGAAGTGTTTTTCCACGTCGGGCGAGAGAACCAACTGTTCAACCTTCTTGGCAGTGGAGGCGGTGGTTCCGCCAGCCGGATAGAAATACGGCTTGGACGGGTTGCTTCTGAAATAGACGAATGCACCGCCCATCCTTGGCTCTATCCGCAGTATCATGGAGCTGGTAGGGTTGAGCGGCAGTCGAGGCTGTACATCGTCGTCCCAGTATTCAGGAAGCGAGTCCAGTTCCTTGTCAGCCATCACCCTTGCAAGGTATGGGTTCGTGGCGTACAGCTGGCGGTATCTTGCAAACACCGCCTCGCGCTGTTCGTCCGTCTGCCTACGTGCCGCCAGGCGGTTGGCGTAGTTGACAAGGTTGGAGTCGTTCTTACCGAAGTCGAAGGATATCATTCCTAGCCTCCGGTTACCGCGTCCACACCGTCGTTGACGCCGTCCGCGTAGCCCTTCATCTCAGCCTGGTCGACCTTGCCCTGCATTTCGGCGAGCATCTGGTCGGATTCACGCATAGCCTTGATATTGTCGTTCTCGGCCTGCTGGATCACCTTGGCGGCATCGAGCTGGAGTTTTCCGGCATCCACCGCGCCGGCCTGCTGCAACTTGGCGGTCTCTAGTGCCATGCGGTTCTGTTCCTTCATTTCTTCGATATTCCACTTGAGTATGCGTTCTTCACGGCCTTCAAGCAAGGACATGTTTGCCGCGTCTAGCTGCTTTTGGAGTTCGGCGTTCTGGGCTCCCACTTCGTCCAGCTGCATCATCGCCATGTCGAGAGTTTGCTTCATCTGTTCCATCTGGTGGAGTGCGACCGGGTCGGCCTGCTGTTCTTCGGCGATGTAGCGAATGTTCGGAGGAAGGTTGGCAATGAGGTTCTTGGTCATGTTCTCGCCGACGTCGTCCTCAAGGGTCTTGGCAAACCACACAGCGAGCACCGGCTTCATGTCGTCCGGGCAGATGGTGGCGAGTGCGGCCAGCTCTTGGCGTGCTTTTAACTGGCGTGTGATTACGCTCGGACCGTTTTCCAGAGTGAACGGGAAGTCCTGGCCGCCGCTGAGAAGCTCGATGAAAATCTTGGAAATCACCTGGCAAGACGTGAAGGCATGGTTGAAGTACTGTGCCGTGTTGCTTTCCTTGCTGGTCTGCTGGCGCATGATCTCGGTAGCGGTCTTTTCCGGCGTGGTGTCCGGTATTCCGGTGAGGGGGACGCCGACCACGTCTTCCATCAGCGTGCGGACGGTGGAAATGACGTTCTGTAAGTCGCCGGTCTGGAACTGCTCGACCAGCGGTTTCGGCTCTATGTCGCCCTTCCAGTACACGGCCATCGCGTCTTCCTTGTCGCACGCCTGGACTTGCTTTTCCAAGCCGTCGAACGCGCCGACATGGGAAAGGTAGGATGCCTTGACGGAACGGCCACAACGCTCGATGAGTGTCGAGTATGCCTGGTTTGCGCCGAGTTCGAGGTCGAGCGTCTGGTTCACGATGCCGTCGTAGTTGACCTGTTCGTTCTCGTAGATCTCGTTGCCCACGAAACGGATAATCGGGATGTACTTGATGGGCAACACCGCGTCCTGCACAACCTTGTCGCCCACGATCTTGTAGAAGTGTACACCGCCATTTTCCTTGACGTAATATGACACGACTGCGAGCTGGTCTGCCGGGCAACCCCACTGCGACATCTGGCCGAAGTTGATTACCGTGGACTGCTCAGGATAGTTGAACGGAGCCACGGAATCGCCGTATAGTCTGCGTGCCTTTTTCAGCCCGATGTAGTTGACTATTGCGCCTTCCTCCGCGTCGGCACCGGAAACCGTCGTGACGCTCGGGTCGAGCGCAACCGACTGGAGATGCTTTACCGACTCGAGGACGACCCTGGGCTCACCGCTGAACTCGTCCACATCCGTGCTCACGACCACGAAGCCGTATCCGGTAAGGACGCACTTGCGGAATGCGTCGATAAGGGCGTTCTTGACATCGTTCTCAGCCTCGAGCGAGTCTATCGCTTCCTGGAGTTGCTTGAAGTCGCCTTCCTTGCTCTTGAGCTCGGTATGCCACGGCGAGGAACTGAGCGGGCTGGCGATGGCGTTGCACAGCACGTTCCAGTTGTTGAGGCTGAGGTAGATACGGCGTCTGCCCGTGCGGAACTTCTTCATGTCGTCGTCCCAGAAGCCGCCGGAATAGCGGTTGAGGTCCTTTGTGGCACGCAACAGCGTCTTGGAATACCGTGCGCTCGACTTGGTAAGGAAGTCGTTGCACTGGTGGATGATGTCCTGGTTTTCTATTTCCATATTCAAATTTCCTTTTGCCCTAAATTACTTCTGTTCGTGCCTGTCCATGCATTCGTACTCGATGCCCATGTACACGTGGTAGTCAGTGAATGTCGGATACTCCGAACCGCCGAAGGAACGGCTTCCCTTCATGATGACCGGGCTCACGCCGGTGTAGGAGAGGTTTTCCTGTTCAGCAGTCGGGTCGTCGAACCACGGGCGGATGCAGAACGTGTTGCCCGACACGAAGTAGGCACCGAGACCGGCTTCCACCGGGACGTTCATCGCGTACTCGTAATCGGTTCCGCTGTTTAGCAAAGTGGAGCCGATGTCGGTCAGCCTTGCGTTGATGCGGAAACGGTCAATGCCGAGTCGGAACATCTCTACAGTGTCGAAATGGTGCTGCATGTCGTAGTGCGGTATCATCTTGCCGAACCAGCAGTACTCGCCGCTGGATGCGGTGTTGCCCAGTGTAGTCTGGATGAGCGTGTAGGGGTCGGTAAGCCACTGTGCCGCCCAGCTCACGTGCTTGATGGTGAACTCGTGGATTTCACGCTTGGTGCGGTACGGAAGGAATCCGCCGGTGTTCCCGGCGTACACATAGTCGTGGTGGGAATCGATCGGGTCGAGGTTCGTGCGGTCTAGGACGATAGGCGAGTGTACTGTCGAAGTGTTGTTCGCCCATACGCCGCGCACGGTCGTGTTGGAAACAGCCGGCTGCAACGTGTAGTAAGCCTTCAGCGTGTTGTGCACCATCTCGACCTGTGCAATCTGGTTCACAGTGTAGTGGAGCACGTTCGACGCGATTGTAGAGTTGCGTGCCGTGTACATGCCACGGAGCGTCATCGGTATCGCCACGTTGCAGCTGTCCAAAGCGATGTCGCCGTTCACCAGAATCGGGTTTCCGGTGAAGGATGTCGTGGTCGAGCCGAGTGCCACAAGGTATGTCAGCTGGTTCACGAAATCCAGCGTGGAGTTGCGCGAAATCACCGACGGCTGCATGCCCGTACCGATTTCGCCCGTGTTGTTCATGGTGAGAACGAGCTCAGAGTCTTCCACGGTCAGGGCATAGTTGCCCATTGCGTTGATGGTAACCGAGCCACGGCATGATTCTAGACCGAGAGAAACGGTTGCGTCGTGGACAAATTCATCGAACAAGGCGTTCTTGATGAAGATTCCATCAAGCGCGAGGTCACAGTGCGAGTCAAGCGTCTGCATGCACACGTCCACCACCGGGTCATGTTGCTGTGAACGGAGCGTGCACCACATGTCCATGCGGTCCGTGAAATCCAGAGGCTGGATTGTGCAAAGGTCATCGATTACCGGGGCGAGTGACTCGTTGGTAAACATGGACCCGCGCAGGACACAGTCGCTGAAGCTGTTGTTGGCAAGGTGCCCGTCGGAGACGATGTTACAGTGATCAAAGCTCTTTCCAGCCGTGTCCACGGTGACATACACCGTCGCGTCTCGGAAGCTTGCCATCTGGCAAGTGTCGTCGAGATAGACGGTCTGGTAGGTGATGGCGTCCTCGAAATTCCAGCTGGCCTTGATGACAGAACTTGACACCGTTGTGAGACCGTTCTGGAATCTCGGGTCGCCTTCCCACTCGCCATAGAACCTGGCGTGCTGCTTGTCGACAAACAGTGTGCCGCGCGAGACCACGATTGGATTGCGCGAAGAGACAGTGAGGAAGTTATAGATGAAGTAGGGCTTGCCGACCGAGCCGTTGAACATCGGCTTCAGTCCCTTGGCGTTGCAGTATTCGACCAGCTGGGTGATTCCGGTCGTGTGGTCGACGAACTCGCCGGCGGACTCCTGCGGGAACACGCCGAAGTGGCGTGAATCGCAGACAAGCTCCGGCTGGACGAGAATCCATCTGCCGGACTGGTAATGGTCGGACTTGATGACCGAACCGTTGTCGTCGGAAACGGTTGCATCGCCGTGCCAGACATACCATACCGGTGCCTTGTCGCCAGCCGTGAAGTAGCCGTGTAGGCAGACAACCTTTACGCCGTCCGTGTTCGGCACTTCCGCAACGTCGAGCGAGCGGAGCTCGGCCATCGTCATGACAGCCGGGGCGGAGCTCGTGTTGACCACGGTCTCGGCGTCCATTGCGGATTCCACCGTGTACTGCAAGGCCCACATGGACTGGTCGGACGTGTCGATGGAGTTTTCCTCTATCTCGCCGAACCGCCCTTCGCCTATGTACTTGAACACGTAGGCGACGACGTCGGAATCGACGAACACCTGTTCATCTGTTCTTCCTAGCAAGTCGGTGAGCTGGGGGTTCGCCAGCGGCACATGGTTTCGGTCGTAGATGCTGGCCTTGGTGTTTCCGCCCTTGACCATGAACTCGAGGCATCCCTGGAGCGGGTTGCCGTCTATGGTGTAGTAGCGGTCGTGGTTGTCGAAGTTTCTGAATGCCATATTATTCAATCCCCTGTTCCTTGTGCCATTCTTCCTGGAGTTTTCTCAATCCCTGAACGTCCACACCGGGAATGATATTTATCAGCCGTGATGCGTCCTTGTCTGTGCCGAGCTTGTTCACGGCAAAGTCCTTTACAGGTGTCAATGCTGTCTTTAGCAACTTATTTCCGACAAGTTGCTGTTTCAGTTCCGCCAGTTCATTCTGGCGTACTTGTTTCTGAAGTTGCTTTATCGTTTCGACCGAAGGCGTGACGCCCTTTCCGGTTATAGTTGTATAATTCGGTTTCAGGAGGTTACGCAACGTCTCAGTTGCACTGTGCGGTTCCGTGATAAGGGATTCCAGAATCGGATGGTTTCTTAGAGCTTCACGGACGATGTAATCGCCTCCCGGAACTTCTGCCACGAACGTACCAAGGTTGTCATCCGGCTTCGGAGTCGGTTTACCTATGAAGTTTCCGGACACCTTGCTTTCCAAGAAATGTTCCGGTGTGTTCTGGTTCAAGATTGCTGTCTGCAAGTCATTTTGCCACAACGGTTCCTTACCAATTCCTTCTGCGACGGCGGGCATGTTCGGCTCGTTTAGTCTTGCGTTTGTCTGGATAACCTTTTGTCTGTAAGGTTCCAGCTCTCCAGTCTTTTTCATGCGTCCGAATTCCGCTACGATAAGGTCGTCCATCAGCTGGTTCTGCTCGGCTTCTGTGCCGCGAACCTTGCCCTTTACTGCCTTTTGAGCACGCTTTGTAGCCGTGGAAACAAGGCTGTTTGCTATTTCTGTGTCCGTCTGCTTACCTTCCAGTGCATTCCTTAGCCAGTCGAGAGCCTTTGCGTCGGCCTTGACTGAACCTTCAGCCGGTCCGAGTATTCTCGATCCGACGGCGGCAAGACCCTTGTTCACGCCGAGGTTGGTAGCCAGTCCGAGACCGGCATCTATCAGTGCATCGTTAACGTTGGCATACTGTTTTCCGCCAGTTACCGCATCAGCCGTGGTGACCGCTACCGGCGCAACTGAGTTCGAGGCTAATGCCCCTAAAGCCCTTCCAACAAAATTTCCACCAAAACGTGCCGCGATTGCCTTTCCGATACCGGATACCGGTGCAGCATACATCGCACCGGAGAATGCATCCATGCCTTGTTCTGCCACGGTCGGGTCACGTCCTTCCATGAACGCCTTTTTCTGCCTCGGCTGGAAAACACCCATTAACGCCGACTTTAACCATTCAGTCGGTATTGCATTACCGTTTTCGTCATATCCTTCAAGGATGTTCTTGCGGTCACGGGCAATCTGGTTTGCAGTGCTGTCCAGTAAGGCTTGTGTAAGCTGGTTCTTGGTGTCGTTCCAAGACCCCTCTCCGTAAGCGTCTTCAATCAGGTCTTTCCAGATTTGCTTGTCAGTGCCTGTGGCCTCGCCGAAATACTTTTTGAGCATTTCGTCACCCGGTTTCGTCTTGAGCGAGTCGACTCCGGAAATCTTGGCGGCGGATGCATAGTCATTCAGTGTCGGCTTTCCCTTGTAGACAGCAAGCTTGGATATCTTGGACACGTCTTCAGGGTAGAGCTGTCCGTTCATTCTGAGAGCCCTTGCCATTTCCGCTATGGTCTTTTTTGGCTCGTTCGGGTAGTACGTCCAAGCACCGCGATTCTTGTTCAGCCAGTTGGCGTATTCATTGCCGAACGTCTTGTATACAAGCTTGCTGAAATCGTTCTCGTATTCCATGCATCCTCCGGCTTACTTGGTAAAGTCTACACTTGCACGCTTACGTGCCACGCCCCTACGCTTGTTCGCGTTTTCCAGAGCGGTTTCAAGCGTCGCCTTCTTGTACGGGTTGTGCATCTTTGCAACAAGTTCCTTTGCCTTTTTCTTGTTTCCCTTCAGGCTGATGTTCTTGAGCGTGTCGTTGAACTGCTTCTCAGTCTCCGCATCTTCGGCATCGTTTTCTTTGTTAATCTTGTCGTTGATGGACTTGAGAAGCTGTTCGGCTTCCTTTGCAGACGGGTCGTCCGCGTAGTTCTGGATATGCGTTTCCAAGAACTTCCGCTTTTCTTCAAGCTGTTTGCGGTCTTCCTTTCCGGTGATTACCTTGTTCAGCAAGTATTCCCCGGCGTACTGCGCCTTTTTCTTCTGGTATTCAGACTCCGGACTGAAACGGAACCCGGCGATGTCTTCCTCAGTTGCCCCCTGGTTGGCGGCATGCTTCAGCGCAAACGCCAGTGCAGAATCGGCGTTCTTGATGGTACGAGCATCCGCAAGTAACGGGAGCTTTTCACGCATCGTGTACGCGTCCTGCAACAACTGCATCGCCTTAGCCTTAGATTCCTCACGTGCGTTGGCAAACTGCATCGCCTGGATTCCACGGTTGAGGTCGTTCTGTTCAGCCTGGAACTTCTGCGTGGCTTCGCGCTCGGAAGTCTGGAACGCCTGCTGTGCCTCGCGTGCAATGCGGTTCTGCTCCGCCTGGTTGAGGGCGGCGTAGACGCGGTCGAGACCGCTCGTGTCGTGGTCAAGGATTGCACGGGTTCTGGCCATCTTGTAGCCGAGCGCGTCACGCATGGCTATCTGGCGGTCGACTTCGGCGAGTTCTGCGTCAATTTCTTCAATCGGTCTCATTAGTAAATCCCCTCCCCGTGCTTCAACATGGCGTCAAGGTAAATCTGCGGTATGCGGCCACCTTCCTCAAGGTAAAACCGTGGTATGCGACCCTGTTCCGGGTTCCGCATTGAGCGGTTGCCGGTATAGCGCGGAAGCGTGACGTTCGGATGGTAGTACCCGGTCATGCCGAGTGCCGCCTCGTACTGGTTCATGTCCGTCGGCGTCCCGACAGCTTCATAGTAGCGCATCTGGTCAGGATAGCTGGTCATGAGCGGTCTATACCCGTCCATTTTCTGTTCTTCGTTTAGGCTGCGCTCGTTCGCTTCAAGAACCGCCTTGTTGGCGTCTTCCTGTGCCTTCAGTGCGGCATTGCGTTCAGCCATCAGCTTCTTCTTCCGATCATCGAGGTCGTCCGCCTGTGCGTAGGCGATGGACTTGACAAGGCTGTTGATTGCCTTCACGTTGGAATCGCGTCTGGCCGCGTCGTTCTCGACATACTTCTGTCTGCGGTTAAGCGCAGCCTCGAGCTGCTGGGACAGGGAACTTGCAAGGTTGTCTCTTGTGTAAATGCTCATCTCGGTTCCCCCTTCTAGTACAAACTTGCCATAGCGTTCGCATAGCTGGAATTAGTAGCTATGGCGTCCTGTCGGGCCTTTAGTATGTCGCTCTGCTGGGCGTCCATCGTGTTCAGGTAGTCGCTTGCGAGGTTGCCCTGCAACGACACCTTCGTGTCCATGGCGGCACGCTTCTGGGCGAGCGCATTCTGCATGTTCTGGATGTAGTCGTTGTACTGGTTGTAGGCGAAGTTGCGGTCGTCCTTGTATTCCTGGTTCGCTTCCTTGTACAGCTCGTTGCTCTTTTCCGCCACTGCCTTGGCGATTGCGGCGGCGGCACCGCTTCCGCGACCGACACCAGCACCGGCCGCCGTCTGCTGGACCTTGGAAGCCGTGTCGTTGATGATCTGGTCGTAATACGGCGTGAGATAGTCTTTACGCTCCTTGTCCCACTCGAACTCTCCGGGCATGAAGACGTAATCGTCCGCGTTGTAGCCACGGATTGCATTGGCGTAGTCGGACACGTCCTGTGATGTGCCCATCGCGCCGATGCGGTTGTTGTTGTAATAGTCGTTAATCTGGTTGATTATGCTCAGGTAGTCTGAATTGGCACGGGACTGTGCGCCGGTAAGGTATGCACGACCGTTTTCCTTCGACTCCTGTTCTGCTGCGCTGTTGAGCGCGTTTCCTAGCAATGATGCCCCTGCCATGATGGCGGCGGCTGCAACAGGGAAAGCCATAGAACCTCCTAGTTATCTGCCTTCAATTGTAATAGACCGAAGGCGGATACATCTTCGCCAAGGTCAAGTGAAACTTTCGAGTCCGTGACCGGTATAACATTACCGTCCGAACAAATTAAAAATCCGTCATAAACCGTCGGCAACACATAATCTACTACCTTTGCGCCACGGTATGCTATTACCGAGGCAACGCCCTTGATTATGGTCACCTTGCCCCACTTCTCGCCGACCGCTCCCCATTTTCCCTTGAGGGCTTCTGGGTCCTGGTTCTCCGGGCTGAATCTTACCAAATCAATCATGGCTAAAACTCCACGCTGGGTTCCCAGGCTATCTTGAGGTTCTGGATGGTGAACGGAATCTTCTCGGTGGTGCTGATCTCGAGCGTGAAGAAACGGCCCCTGCCCAGTTCCCACACGGTCGTGGACCACTGGTATTCGCCGACCGTGCCAAGGAACGCGTCAAAGTAGTCGCAGAATCCGCCGCCGTCCCACGAGTATCTAAGCGACACACGCGGGTTGATGTCGTTGTCCGGCTGTTTTACAGTGTCGTTGTTGACAAGGTTGAAGAACCGAGTCTCCTGCTGACCGTTGTTCACGATTATCTCAGCCGAGTCGATAAAGAACGGCTGGTCATTCGACGTAATGCAACCGCCACGGCGCATCTTCAAGATGGGTCTGCCGTCGTGTTCCTCGAAGCGGTCTTCGTCCATGACGCAGAGCACGTTGTCCGTGGAAACCATCGTCTTGCCGTATGCGTAGGTGGCATGGCTGTACCGCCAGAAGGTCTGCTCGTTCTTCACGTCGAAGCTGGAACGCCTATGCCACGCCTGTTCGGACAGGTCGTACACATAGGTCATCTTCGAATCTTCAAAGGTGAGCGAGTAGAAAGTGTGGCGGTGTTCCTGCCAGATGGACGCGTACGCCTGTTCCGGGTTCTTCATCTGGACAATCTCGCGCTCCAGGTCGCCGGTGGACACACGCTCTATCTTTCCGCCGGACATCATGAACACGCCGCACTCGCCAACGGCATTGGAACCGAGCCAGAGCATCGTGTCGCCCATCATGGCAAGAGAGCGTTCAGCCTTGATGCCGATGTTGCCGGCACACGACTCCGGACAGGTGAACGGCATGTTGTAGTCGTTGTTGTAGCTGAAGAACTGGTAGGAATACTGGCCGAAAGTGTACAGCTTCGAGCCGTTGGAGCAGAGTGCCACCGTGTTGTCCGGGCTCCACTCGGAATAGGTCACGAAACCGACGCCGTCCGTACTGGAAAGACGCCAGATGTCATAGTCCACGGCGTCCGTGTCGGTCTGGTCATCGTGGACCAAAGTCTCGAACGGATAGTGGTAGCTTGTGTAGAACGCGTCCGTGTCCTGGTCATTGATTACCAGGTAGCCGTACAGGTAAGCCACGTAACTCGGCTTAATTTTGGTGTACGCGTCGTCCGGCTTGTGCGGAAGCTCGATGATGCGGAAGTCCGTCATCTGGCTCGCGATAGGAAGTGTGGCATCGACGGCATAGCAGTTCAGCCCGTCCACCAGTATGAGGTGCGGGTGCGCCGTGTTGTAGCCCGAAGTCGAGCACATCCTCACTTCGGTGCCGCTCGTGTAGATGTCGGCGATTGCTATGGCGGAACCGGTCTCGCCGATGATGTAGAGCTTGCGTCCGAATACGGCGTAAAGGGTCGGCTTTCCGCCGATGCCACGCGGGACACAGTACATGCCCCGGCACGGCCCGTCCAGCTCGCGTTCTACGAATAGACGCTGGCCAGAAGCCGAACGGACCATCAATGCTGTAGAGTGCTCGGTCGGGTTCTGTGTCTCCGGATAGACGTTCAGTGAATCTCCGAGACCCACCTTGACAATGTTTGACCGGGACACACCGCCGGCAATGTTTTGTACCAGTAAGCAACGGTTTGCCATTACCAGACCCCCTTACAAGAGGCAACGACCGGACAGGATATCCATCGTCGAATACTTGGTAACGCCATACCCTGTGTCACGCAGAATCATCTTGTTTTCAGCCTTCGGAGCACGCACGTTGTCCATCATGACCGCGAGGTCTTCCTTGAGTCTCTGGATGTGCGCGTCGTCAAGTCGGGGATACTTCTTGCAGAGCTCCACAGTGAGGGCGACGATAAGCAGTTCCACATAGGCATCCGGGACTCTAAGGTCGGTGTCGATGTCGACGTGTAGGGAACGGTTGTAGCTCAGCCGGAGAGCCTTGGCACAGTCGGCTACAATGGGCTTGGTCTCGATGACCCACTCGCCCTCTGCACGCTGGGCAAACGTCCAGCACGGGGCGGAACGGTCGAACGAGTCGAACTCGTCACGCGGGAGGAAGTTGAGCTTGATGTACTGGTCGCTGGCGTTCTTGAGCATGAACGTGTTGAGCTTCGCCACGTCCTTGACCATCATGTGGTAGCAGGACACATAGTCACGCATCTGCTGGACACGCGGTTCATACTCGTCCACGTCCGCAATCTGGATGAAACGGTAGGTGTTGTTGGCTACACGCTGGACATCGTAGACCTTGGCCGGGTCGTCATAGGCGATTGCCCACACGCCGTTGTCGAAGTCTTCCTCGTCCGGGTAGTTCGCGCTGTCGAGCAACTGTTCCGTGGTCTTGAAATACCGGTTGAACTCGCCGCCGAGCGTATCTTCGGTGTCGAATATGTGAATCTTCTTCTTGCTGGGGAGGTCAAGCTGGATCTGCGTAAAGCTGAGCAGATTGTCGTTACTGAGCTTTGCCACGATTCCCTTGAGCAACCGTAGAGCTGTTTCCTGCACCTCACCAGGCGGAGCCTGTCTGCGCGGCACCACGCCGGCTCTTACGGTTGATTCCTTGATCAAATCTCTTATCTGCATGTATCAGGCTCCGGTGTTAAATTACCATGTTATAAGCCTAATAAGTATTCTGCCTAGTAGGAACAGGCGGCAAGCATGCGGTCGAGAGCGTCGGAAGCCTCTGCGGCAGTGTAGTCCTTGGTCCGGTCGTTGTCCCGGTCGGCGTGGTTCATGGCGTAGACAGCAAGTGCAAGGGCATCGCTGGCATCGGGGCTGTGGC
>RHMF01000655.1_pt1 | contig 15009 bp, 34 predicted proteins | sample 5365151 | NCBI WGS metagenome assembly RHMF01 (sample SAMN10266501, study PRJNA497801) | feces metagenome | isolation source: feces | host: Bos taurus | place: China: Prairie of Fairy Mountain | collected 2017-08-14 | reverse complement strand
CTTTGGTCATGATTTGCGACAGAAGGTTAAGTCGACTGACAAGATTGTTTCGTTTGAATGGGTTTCTTCACGCTCGCATGCTGGTTTTGACCGCGCTGAAAAGGAAATCCCGTTTGAAGAATTCCACGATTGGCTGATTGAACAACTCGCTGAGCATCGTTCTTTTGCATAATAACTAAAAGGAGACAGACAAATGAAGGTTTTTGAAATTCAGCATGCTAATAAAACACGTGATTTGATTACTGTTGCCAATATTGAAGGTGTATCTGCTTGTCCGCATGATGAAGTCATTGTTAACAAGTTAAACATTAACATGAAATCTTCTAAGCAATATACTATTTGGTCTACAGACAAGATTTATTCTCTGCATGATTCTCATGTGACTGGAAAATGGGAAATCGTAAAGGATGAAATTACTTTTGAAGAATTTTATAATGAAGTAGCAATTGCGCTAATTCAAAACAACTAAAAGGAGACAGACAAATGAAGAATATGTTTATTAAGGCATCTATGATGGTTGCATCCATTCCGGCAGATTTTCTTGCCCTCACCGCATTTGTAATTTCTAATTTTTAACTATGACCTACGGCGAAGTTTACGATTATCTGAAATCTAAGGGTTGCACATTTACGTTTGACAATCCTAAGAGTTTCCAATTTAGTGATACGCATGTATTCTATAATGGAAAGGAAATTGGAAAACTTTGCATCCATGCAATGTATTTTAACGAACATGGCAACGTTCATAGTTTTAATTACGATAGCGTATGGATGAGCATGAATCAATTTGAATTTATTAACTTTTTAGATAAAATAATTTATAATATCGAATGACACAAGCAGAAAAAGAATTTAAAGAATTAGATGACTTGTTTTGGAAGCTCAGAAAGAAATTTCCAAATATGACTTTGGAATGGCCTAAGCAAGTCTCTAAAAATCGTGTAGATTGTAGAATTACAAATATGCTCTATCGTGATTCACTTATCAGAGATGTGAAAAACAGAATTGAATATGTTTTATCACATAATCTGAAAGAATGGGAAGTATGAGATATATCATTGGAAAATGCGGCACTAAATGGAGTGTTAGAAAACAATGTGAAGTAAATGATATTTCATGGTTAGTTAATAATACCTCATATTCATTATGGACTTTTGATAGAAATTATGCACGTAATACAAATTATAACCCAGGATTTTCTTTTGATGAAGCTATAGAATTAATGAATATGTGGAAACGAAATGAACCTGAATCTTTATTTTGGATAGAGGAACAATAGATGGTGTATAGAGTTTGTAGCGCTGTTAGAGTGTGGAATGATAGAATGAAATGTTTTGTAAATCAAATTTCATATATTGAAAATTATTCTCCATGCGAAATTGATATGACTGCATATAAACACGGTGCTCAAAGGTTTTCTCTAAAAGGTGCACAAGAAATAGTCGATAGGTTTAATGAATTAGATCATTCTGAAGGATGCGTATATTGGGTGGAGGAATATGTATGACTTATTGGTTTGTAAATGTAGATGGAAAATGGAGTAAACCTTTTACTTATTATCCAGTCGCAAAATATAACAGTACTAAAAAGGACGTCAAAATCTACGAGGTTGATTTGGACGCTCTTCCAAAGAAAAACCTCGTATGGAAATCTAAATAAAAGGAAAAATAAATATGGCAGTAATTATGATTGGTTTTATTCTTGGTTTGACCGGTCTAATTCTCAAATGTATCGGTGTAGCTATTCGCAACGAACAGGTCTGTGTAGTTGGTGGATGGTTTGATTCAGCTACCGCCGGTTTTATGATTGGTCTAGGAATTGTTTGTCTGACTGACAATGCAAAACTGTATTCTACTGACCAAATTCAGTCAATTGTAGACAAGTCTAGTTGTTATACAATTGATGGTGAGAAGAAATGCGGCGAAGATTTTCATTATGAAAATGAAAAGGTTAAGGTAGAAAAGAAAGGTCATGAAACAATGATTTATATTAAGTAGAGGTAATTATGGGTAATGAAGTTTCAACAATGGCACAGATTATGATGGCACAACATGCCGGAGATATAAGCACAGGAATTTATGTTTCTGCAGTACCAGCAATTTACGCTGCTGTTTTCATTGTTGGCTTAATTATCGTAGTTTCTATCTTAATTGGAATTTTTAAACATTTCTTTGTGAAGGAAGATTAATTTTGAGTAAAGAAGCTAAATATACAGTTTATTTTGTTGGATTCCTTTGTCTTTTAATTTGCATTGCTGGTTTAACGACTGGTTGTGAAAGTAAAGGAATTCAAGGTTTAATTTATCATGACAAAGATTTAATCGCAAAAACAGTTTGTGATGATGATTTGTTTGTAAGTATTATGCCAGATACAGTTATCGTAAAAACTAAATACAGAGGTTCTTATGGTTTATACGATAAAGATGTTTATATGTATCTAAATGATGGCAAATATACTGTCGAAAGAAAAGAATGTATAAAGTAGGATATTATTATGGATATTCAAGGAAAATATAACACAGCAAAAGTGTTTACAGATAATATTGATAACGCAGCATATTCACAGATTTTGAATATGATGTGTCAAATTTGGGCTAAGGATTCTAGTGTCCGTATCATGCCTGATGTGCATGCCGGAAAAGGATGCACTGTTGGAACGACAATGACTATTACTAATAAAGTTGTTCCAAATCTTGTAGGTGTAGATATTGGATGTGGAATGCTTGTTGCAAAGCTCAAAGACAAGTTTATTGAATTTGGTAAACTTGATAAGGTAATTAAGGAAAAGATTCCATCCGGTAAAAATCATGGTGAAAAGAAACATAGATATGCAAAACTTTTTACAGATCAATTTGAAAAGTTGATTGCAGACGTTAAATATGAAGAACTTTTAAGTATTTGTAGCTTGGGCTCGGGTAATCATTTCATCGAAGTTGATAAGGATGATGAAGGAAAGTTCTACGTCGTTATCCATAGCGGTTCTCGTCATCTTGGAGTAGCCGTTTGTGAATACTGGCAGAACATTGCGATTAAGGATTGTGCTAAGCTCACAGATGAACGGGGCGCAATTGTGGCACAATACAAAAATCAAGGCAAAACTGATGCTGAAATCAAGGAATTGTTAAAAGACTATGATCATTTCAGTGTTCCAAAGGAATTGTCTTATTTGACTGGTGAACATTTGGAAGGTTATTTGCATGATATGGAAATTGTCCAAGGTTTCGCAGCACAGAATAGAGCCGCAATGTTGGATGTAATTGTTAAGGAAATGGGTTTCAAAGTGACAGAACAGTTTGAAACTATCCATAATTACATTGACCTTAAAAATATGATTTTGAGAAAAGGTTCCATTTCTGCACAAGAAGGAGAACGTGTCATTATTCCAATGAATATGAGAGATGGTTCTTTGATTTGTGTTGGTAAGGGAAATCCTGATTGGAATTATAGTGCTCCGCATGGTGCTGGACGTTTGATGACAAGAGCAGATGCAAAGAATTCTATTTCTATGAAGGACTATAAGGAAGCAATGAAGGGAATTTATACGTCCTGCGTCAGTTCTGCTACAGTTGATGAAAGTCCTATGGCATATAAGCCAATGGAAGAAATCGTTTCTTTGATTGAGCCAACTGTGACAATTGAAAAGATAATTAAACCTGTTTATAATTTTAAGGCCGCATTTTAAGGAGATATAAAAATGGGTGGATTTTTACTTGGAATATTCGTAGGGTACCTAATTTGGGGTGGCCACGACTAATTGTAAACAAAATTTTACATAAAAAGGTCTCCTGGAGGCCTTTTGTAAACGTTATTTTACATAAATATGGGTTTCTGAGACCCATATTTTTTTGTATATTATACTATGTAATCAAAAAGAGGTTAAAATATGGCAAATCACTACTTTGGCATCAATGACTTTGAACTTGTTAAGGCTATGCATGAAGATGGCGTCGATATTACTATTGAAGGACTTGGTCCTTGGGGTGATAAAGATGGCAGTATCGAATCATTCAATATAAGTGATGCTCATTTTGATTGTGAAGACCTCCGCGAATGTTGCGATGAAGACTCTTTGACTGAAGAACAAAAAGAAATGCTCGACGAAGAAAGTTATCTTTATGTCGATGATGCGAATGAAATTGTTCCCGACGTTGTTAACAAATGGGATGCAAGTCAAATAATTGTCTTCGATATAGAAATTGGTCAAACTCGTCAGAATTTCCTCCAATTTGACCGCTGCATTGGTGACCTTTATTGTGATGAAGATGACTATGATGAATTCATGGAAGAACATGAAGAATTCCAGACGAAGGAATGGAAAGTTGCAAAGGCAATGAAGATGCTTAATGAAATGGGTTTGACTGTTGAAGATTTGAAGTAAGAGGAAAGAAAAATGAGTGCTTATTACGTTTGCAATACGAATGAAGGTTATATCGTTGATACTCGTTGCTGGTATAAGGTTTTTGAACACATGATTATGAATAATGCGTTCGCAGCATGTATGGACACTGCTGTCAAAGATGCTGGAATTCAGTATAACAAGATTTTTGGTACTGTCAGAAACGAAAAGACGACTCGCCGTTATATGATGGAAGAAGTTCTCAATTTGTCGTATGCAGATGGTTATTTCTCTCGTTTCTGGGCAGATTTGCAGAAGAATGGTTATATCTATCCTCGTGATGGATATGTAGATAGTCATTGTAAAGATTGGCTTAACCGCACTACTCATTTTGAAATGGCACGTGGAAAGAATGGTTATTATTTGACTGCAGATGGCGTTCGTAAATTTTTGAGGGCCTTTAAGACGGCAAAAGAAGACAAATTAAGAGCAGAAGAACGCGCAATGACAAAGAATAATAAAACTTCTCATGTGATTAACATAAAGGAGCTGTAATATGTTTTCAGCAATGTTTAAGAAAGCAAAATCTCAGGATTTTCCTGTAGAATGCAGAGCAATGTATTACTTTGCAAAAGGCCGTCATGCTCATCAAGAACGTAAGGGAAGTGGCATGCCGTATTTTGTGCATCCGCGTGGTGTAGCATGGCTTGTTAAGAAATTTGGTGGCTCCATTGTACAGATAAATGCAGCGTTTGGTCATGACTTGTTGGAAGATACTGATACAAGTTATGAAGAAATCGCAGTTGTATCTGGAAGTGAAGAAGTCGCTGAGCTTGTATTGGAATTGACTAATAACAAGCATACGATTGAAGAAATTGGTAAGACTGAATATATGACTGAAAAGCTGTGCAATATTTCTAAGGAAGCACTGCTGATTAAGTTGGCTGATATGGTTTACAATTCTTGGGATATGCCTAAGGAAAATGCTCAAAAGCGTATGTATCAGAATGTTTGTGAAATGCTTTTGAAAAGACCTGATATTCCAGACTCTTGCCGTAGATTGGCAGAACTTGTAATTTTGGCTTAATTATGATTAGAATTTTTATTGATATTGAAAACACTGTAATTGACTCTTTGTTTGACCGTAATTGGATGGACTCAAACATTGAAGGAATTAAGAAGTGTTTGAAGAAAATGGAAGATGCAACTTTGTCAGTAAGTCTTTTTACTTGGGGTTGGACAAAAACAGAAGAAATCGAGTCTGAACTTGTTAACATGATTTTTGACAAGTTGGAAGTAAGAGAAGATTTGCGTGGCGATGTGGTAATCAAGGAAAACAGTGTTGATGATGCTATTCATGCTGGATGGTTGCATTCGTGTGATAAAGAAGAGGCACTTATTCCTGGAATGATGGGTGAATTTGGATTGACTAAACAAATGATGTTTTTTAAGATGTGTGAAAAGTTCATTTCTGGAACTCAATGCATTTTGATTGACGATTTAGTCGAAAGAGATTCATTTCAAGTTGAACGTTTAAATGATGGTGTATCTATTGCACTATTTAACCCAAAGGATTTATAATGCAAGATTTAAAAGATATTATCATAGATGGATTGAAGACTTTAGGAATACTATTATTAGTATTTGGTATTGCGGCAGTTCTTGCAATTCCAGCTTTGATTGGATTGATTATCAATTGCATTCCATTAGTTCTATTTGGTGTTTTATTCTTCGCAGCTTTTGCTGGTGCAATATTCAAAAAGGGACTTGAAAAGACAGGACAACTATGAATGAATTAGAAGCTTTAAGAAAGTATAATAAACAAGGAAATATCCAATACGATTTTAAACGTAAGTATTTCACGTTTTGGTCTAGATTTTGGTTCAATGTTAAACAATTTTTCAAAGGATTTAAAAAATGATTGATACAACTACAACAATTGAAAGAATGCCTCGTCTTTTGGCTTCTTTTAAGAAATACATTGAAAAGTATGTATGCACATACGAAGTAAGTAATAAGGGAGAACATCCAGTTTATTCTCTTGTATTCTATGAAAAGAAATCTGAAATGGGTTATATTATTGTTTGTGTATCTGATACGTCGAAATATCCAATTATCTACGTAAACAAGGATGCTGACAATATATCTAAGCCGAATTGCGTTATTCGTCCAGAAAATTACATTTCTAATGACATGAATGCATTTATTGAAGCAATTCGTAAGTGTGCTACAAATGTTGAAGAAAAGGAAATTTCTGAAAACGTAAAGGAAACAATGAAGGCTTTCCCAGAAGGTGTTAAGGTAATTTAATGAAATACTCAGATGCACTAACTTGGTTTGAAAGAGATATACTTCCTCAGCCTTATATGATGAATAAGCCTTTGTTAGTGCATTTAATCAATGGTGAAATTGAAATCAGATGGGTTGGTCGTCTACAAGTATATGGAGAAGCAATTATCAAAAATAACAAAGGTGAACTTTGTTATAAGATTAGTCCAGAATGCAAAGTACAAATTGATTCTAAAGGTCAGTATTTTATCTATACTTGGGTTGATGAAGAATGCTGGGATAAAGACAGTGACCATTTGAGCTGGTTTTATGTTGACTATTGGACTTTTTTGCCAGAATTAAAGGATAAATTATGACATACGAAGAAGCACTTGAAATTATAAATGAACTTATCGAAGATAAGTCAATGATTATGGAATATGAAAATAAGGAAATGCCTGATTTTACATGCACAGCAATTGCATATATGCCTTTGAATGCAGATGAAATGGCCATGCGAATGAAAGGAAATGGTTTCCGTTGGGACATGGTTATTAGAAAGAAATGTATTGATTATAGACAGCTTTATCGTAATCTATCTGGAAAGATTGTTAAGGTAAAAGACACATCCATTCAAATTAAAAGAGTAAGCAAAGAAACATTCAGAAATTTTTTACAAGAACAGTTGATTCTTGGAAGGAGCTATAGATAATGGGAATTCTATCAGTAGAATACAAGGTGACTTGCGAATTCGAAAGTCTGAGCAAGGGTAAGGGCAAAATCAATTGCGTGGTGAATGTTCCACGTTGGAAGCATAAGATTGATGCACTTGAAGCATTGGTAGAGGAACTTCAAATGAAGTGTCCTGATGCAAAGATTAATCTTTTGACTGTAAAATTTGAGAGGCTCTAATGAAAAAGATTTTTCTTATCATTGGAATGGCAGCAGTAATGAGTAATGCTGGTTGTGGTTATGAATGTAATCAGAGACTAGAACGTATTGCAACTGCTTTGGAACGAATTGCTACTTCTATGGAAAAACAGCAAGTTCAAGCTCAGAAAGAAGCAACTCCAAAGAAGCTAGAAATTACTCATCTTAATGGACGTTCTTTGAAAGCTATTCCAACAGATCCATATAGTATTATGGATAATAATGAAATAAATCAATGTATGGATGACTGTAAATTAAGATTTTCTTTATACAGTGAAAAAGTTGATTGTATTAAACGTTATTGTGGAGAAAATCAATGAAGAAAATTCATTTTATAAACAGAAAACTTGATTATAATGCAGAAATAATGGATAATCTGGTAAATAGTTTTATTGGAGAAGGTAATAGAATTCTTGAAAGTGTGCAATTAACAAATGATTATATTATCGTTCTTTATAAAGATTGTTCTTTAAGTGTATAAGATTCTAGAGTGATAATTTTATAAGATGGTTGACAATTTGACCATCTTTTATTATATTTAGACTATGATTATTAAATTAGATGGATTTAGCGATTTAGGTAAATGTTCTTTTGGAACATTGTTAGATGATTTTGATACCGAATTGCATGACATCTATTTAAATGGAAAATATATTGAAATAAAAAAGGTGGAAGATTTATTTCCATTTTTGTGGCAACATGCTGGAATTTCAGTCCGTAATGGTGATAAAGAAGTTTCTCATTTTTCAGAAGAAGGAACTTGGTGGCGCCATATTTATGAAGGTGGAATTAAAAAGTCAGATAAAAAAACTCAATATTATCTGAGAAAATTAAAAAAAGAAAAAGACCTTAGAAAACAAGAAAATATAATAACTAAAATTAAATCTGAACTTGCACATATAAATTTTATTTTCAATTTTATTACTGTTAATGATGAAAGAATGGAAGAAATTAAACAAAAACTAATAGAGGTAAATAATGGAATTTGAACAGAATTGGGTTGTAGTAAAACCTGAAACGTTTTTCCCTTGTAGAACACCAGTTTTAATCTGTGATAATAATGGCAATATTCAAATTGCTTCATTTATTCCACCAGTAGGAACATCAGAAGAAGGATATTGGCAATGTTATTCATATATGGATGGAACTGGTACTCCACATGATAATCGTGGATTGCGGAAGCAAGGAGAAGTAAAGTATTGGCAGAAAATTCATATTCCAAAGGAATTTAATAAGAAGAAGGTATATTCAATTATAGCTTATTCTCCAGATAAGAAACAAATATATCCATTTGTCTTTACTGATTGGAAGATGGCAAAGGCAAAAGAAAAAGAAATGTTAAATCTTAACTATAAAGTAAACTTTGAAGAAAAGGAAATCTAAAAATGAAATGGGACTATTCAATTAAACTTGAAGTAGATACAAATGATGGTGACTATATCAATGAAACATGTTATTTAGGCACATACGATGACGCCGACGAAGCAGATCAGAAGGCATTGGCTGCAGAAGTTTTACTTTATCAGCATTTTGAAGTAGAAGATGGTGATAATGATTTTGATTTAGATAGTTATCTTGAAGATCTTCATGAATATGGTTTAAAGCCATCAGATAGATGTGATGATTGGAAGAAGTATGACTATATTATGGAATATCTTTATGGTGATGGAACAAAAAATCCTGATAAAGATATGAAAGAATGGAAGGAAGAAGTAGAAGAAGAAATTGGTGATTCACTTCCATGGATGGATAATTGTGATATGAATCATTCATTTGATTATGAAATTACAAGAGTTCCAAGTGGTACAAGACAAGAAAGTTGTGAATTTAATTATGATGCAACGTCATATAAGGATATTCTAACATTTGAAAGCCTTAATGACGACGAAGACGAAGATGATGAAGAATAACAATAAGATTTTTAAATTTGGTTTAGTAGGAAAAGACATTTCTTATAGTTTATCTAAGAAGTGGTTTAATGATCATGGAGAAACTTATGAAGTCTTTGATACAGCAGATTTAAAAAAGGCTATTGATTATTTCAGAAAACTTGGTTATAGTGGGTTTAATGTGACAACTCCCTATAAACAAGAAATTATTGATTATTTAGATATTGTAGAGTCAGACTCTGTAAATGCAGTTAAAATTTTAGATGATGGAACTTTATGGGGAAAGTCATTTGATGGTATTGCTTTTTACAGAGCTTATTGTCATTTAATCGATAATGATGATTGGGATATTGGTTATCCTAATAAATGCGCAATTCTAGGAAATGGCGGTGTAATGCCAGTCATTTATAAAGAATTAGCAGATGAAGCAGAAGTTGTAGATATATTTGCAAGAAATCCTAAAGATGGTCAATATCCATTAGAAGAATTCAAAGCAAAGAATTATGAATTGATAGTAAATACAATTCCATTTAAAGCAAATATAGATATTAACTTTAACAATAAGTCAAAATTCATTTATTTTGATTTAAATTATGCTGATGATAGATTAGTAGAAAAAGCAAAAAGAAATAAACATTGCGTAGCGTCCGTAAATGGTTTAGCAATGTTAGAAGAACAAGCAGCGTTATCATTAGATTGGTGGAAGGACGAATATAGATGAAAAATACTTTAATTGTTAATTTGTTTGCAGGACCAGGAGCAGGTAAGTCTACTGGTGCTGCATATATTTTTTCTAAATTGAAAATGGCAGGAATTGATTGTGAATATGTGTCAGAATATGCTAAAGATAGAGTTTGGCAAGATGACCAATTCCCACTACAACATTGTCAGCTATATGTAATTGGAAAACAGTGTTTAAAGATTGAAAGATTGTTAGGTAAAGTGGATGTAATTATTACTGATAGTCCAATTGCACTTGGTTCAATGTATACTGATGAGAAGCCATATCAAGATGCAGCGTTATATACTGCACACAAATATAAGAGAACTTTGAATATATTTGTAAGACGAAAGAAAGCATACAATCCTAATGGTCGAAATCAAACTGAAGCTGAAGCAATTGAAATCGATAATAGAATTAGAAAAATGTTGGATGATGAGAAATTCATTTACGTAGATTGTGATGGATCTCAGGCTGGTTATGATAAAATTGTAGACTTAATTAAGATGGATGTATGAAAAATGAGGAAGAATTAGAAAATCCAGGGTTGACATTTGCCAATAGTATTGTTAATATTGATGCAGAGGAACCTAATGAATGGAGTCAATTTGCAATTCCACTCGTTAGAAGAGTATTCCCACAATTGATGGCAAATAAAATAGTTGGTATTCAACCTGTTAGTGGTCCTGTTGGTTTAAAGAATACAATAAAAAGAATTTATAATAAAGCAAATGATAATGATATTATAGCCGAAGCATGGAACTCAGTACCAAAATTTGATGAAGTTCCTACTCAAAAAACATGGGTTGCACCAATTCCAGTTAAAAATAATAAACAACCTTATAGTTTAAATCCAGGAAAGAATTATAAAAGGAAAAACAAATGGTAGAAAAGATAACTACACCAAAAGAATTAAAAGAATATAAAGACTATCTGAAGAAAAATCATATATTTGTTCCAGATAAGATTTATGATTACATTGATTATCTTGAAATGAAAATAGGACAGAAGAAAACTGTTTTTACTGTTAATGCAATTTATCAGCATGACATGGGTGTAGAACATCGTCTTGAATATCAAGGAACAGATGAAGATAAAGCATTTAAAGAATGTTATTGTCAAGTAAGAGATTATATTGATGATTCTCGTGATGATTATGGTTATCCATGGGATGATGAAGATGCATATAATGCTTACACTGGAAAGAAGGAAGCTACATTTGAAGAATTCATGCAGAGATCATCTGGTTTTACTGGCTTAGAAATCAAACAAATGTTTATTGACTGGATCAAAGACGCAATTAAGAATAAGAAATCAATAGAATATAACTTTGGTTATCATTGTGATTGGGATGATGAATTAGATGGAGAAGAAGGTGGTTTCTCTTTAGACGTAAAGGATATTTAATATGCAATATTACATTTTAGATACATCATATAACTGGGCTGATGAAATGGACATTGATTGTTTTACTTTCATGAGCGAAGAAGAATTAGCTTTAACAAGAGAAGCTTTAAAAAAGATTCCTAGAGATCATGAATATTCAACATACATTGGTTCTAATGAAGAACAGATTTTCACAAAAGAAGATATTGAATATATGTTGAATTCTGCAAAACCTATTTCTGAAGAAGAAATGAAGATTGTTAAAAGGTATGCAGGACAATGTGAAAAAGATCCAATTTCAGATTATTGTATGAGTTATGATGATACTACAGATGGTATCACTGATGACGATGGTCATCCAATTGATGAAAAAGGCCCAGATCATGACAAAATGTATAAGTATGAAAATGGTCATCTTGTAGAAGTTGAACCTAACTTTGAATATGATAATGATGGAGTTGATGATATTTTATCGGATCATCCTGACTCTCTAAAAGAAGGAATGGTCATTTATCATTGTTGGGTATTTGGAAAAGCTTGGTTTAAGGAATGGTTTATTGATTACAATAATGGAAAAATTCATCCAGCAAATATAGTAAATCATCCTAGATGGCATACATCATTTAAATCGACTGTTCATAAAGATGAAAATGGTTTTTATGTTTATCCAAATGATGATGCAACAAGAGAAAAGTTTTATAAATTTGGTGTTGATAGCACTTCGAGGATTGTATAATGAATGATGTATCACTAACTAATCAAGAAATAGAATTGGTTTTTAATAATTGTGAATGTATCAATATTGATATGTGGGCAATTGATAATCTCCAATTTGAAGTTGAATCAGAACAGTTCATTTGGGATAAACATCATAAGAACTTAATGAAGCAATATGTATTAAAGGATTTTTATTTAAAAGTTAATTGTGCTGAAAAGGTGCATTTCCATCACACAACAAGATTGGTTCCAACATGGGGACAAACTGACTCTATTTTTACTGATGGTGAAAAGTGCATTGAACGTCTATTAAATTCTAATGACTTGTGTCATGTTTATGTTAATGGTGTTTGTTATCACATGCCATGGAAAGATAAAGCAGTAAAGGCATCTTTGTGTGGTTCTCCAATTACTGATTATGTGAATGCATGGCATAATGCTTCTGAAATTAAGAATAACAGTAATGAAAGATTTATTGAAATTAAGATTAAGAAAGATGAAAATCCTGCAATGGTCAGAGATGATTTTACTCAAGAAATAAAGGCTGATATGGAAAAATTACATGGCCATGATTCATGGGATGGTGACAATCCAGGAGGATGTTTTGGATAATACAATTCAACAAGTTTTAAATAACTTTAACACAGAAGCTGAATTGAAAGCATTAAGAGATGATGCTGATAAGAAGCTAGAAGAAGTTAGAGAAGCAAAGCGTGCAAAAGAACGTGAAAAGTTCATGCAGAATTGGGCTGGAAAATACGTTATTTCTTATGGAAGAAAGTATTTGAAAGCTGGTTCATTAGAAGATAAATCTGATATTAAAATTGCACACATTATTTCTGTAGATTTTAAAGGAAGAAATTTTGTAAGATGCAAGGCTAATGTAATTCATATTAAGTATAATAATGAACATGATTGGTTAAATGCAGGTTTAAATTCAGAAGGATATGGACAAGTTCAATTAGAAGCTTATATATCTCCATCATTCGATATTCAAGATGATGAAGAAGTAAAAACAATTACAAAAGAAGAAGCATTAAAAATAATTAACGATGCAAGAGAAACAGCATTCATTATAGCAGATGAATGGGATAAAGATGAGGAATAAAATGAAGGAAATTTTAACAGAAAAGGTAGCTCCAGATTTTGGATGTAGTTTAGATACAAAACTTAAGATTGTATCAAAAATTGATCTGCCTGTATCACATTATTTTGTTGGCCAGAATAATGTTTATCGTGATACAAAGGAATTTGCTGTAGCAAAAATTGATAATGTGTATATTGTTTATACAAAAGGTTTTAAAGAACCTAACATTCAATTTGACTATACAGTTAAATTTCCAAATGGTGAAACAATTACTAGAAAAACTGGAACAGATAGAGTTAAAGAAGGTAAAGTAAAGAAAAAGTGGTTTGGCTACTTTGATATTGATGAAGTTTATATTGGCAGATTGCTTACTGATCAGTTAATGTCATGTCGTCAAGTTGCAATCAATGAATATGCTACTCTTAGAGAAAAAGAATATGGTAAATTGATTACAGAAAAGGTTGGTAAGCGTATGCATCGTAATTTCTCTGAACAAGTTCGGTTCATTGATTTTAAGGATGCACATTATAATGCTCAACTAGATATGGTTGATGTTATTGAATTAGCTCCAATTGATATTGAACCTTATATTACAGCAAGTGATGCTTCTAAGGAAATCAAGGATGCTTATAGAGAATATGCAAAGGTAGAATTTGAAAAGTATCTTGCATCTAGTGCTTATGATAGAGCATTAGATGATTATCATCCTCGTATTTCACTTCATTCTATTGAACTTTATGAATATAAGGTCAAGTGGATTGCAGAACATACAGACTTATATAAGGATAGTAAGAAGTTTATCGGTGATATTGACACAAAGTCCTTTAAAACAAGTGATTACGATAACTTCACAATTAAGAAGACAAAGAAGAAGTAATGAATAAAAAAGTAGATGAAACAATAGCCACTATTATGATTATCTCATGTATTGTTGGTATTCTAGTGTGGTTAGCTCTATAAATATGATATGAATAGAAAAGTAATTGTAAAGAATGAATTGACTGATTTAAAAGGTAAATCTTGGCCAGAAGGTTTAGCTCTATTAGTTAAACAAAAAATTAAACGTGACCAAATGTTTGCAAAATTGATTGATATTGTCAAAAAAGGAAAATCTTTTGAAGAAGAATCATTGCAATACAATTATAAAGGTAAAGATAAAGACCAAATTTGGGCATGTATGGAATTCTTCTATCAAAATCTATGGAATAAAGATTTTAGAGAATTCATTTATACAGACCCAAAAGATGAATGGGAAAATTACCATATTCAATTAAAATATAAAGACCATTTTTCAGAAGTGACTATTGTTTATGGCATCGGTGCATTTTGTGTAATTGCTCCAATTGAGTCATTAGATGACAAAAAATCTACTATTTTGGATTTGGAAAAAATATACGTAAAAACGACCGGTGACATCATCACTTTTGTAAATTAAAGTTTACATAAGCTAATAATTTAAGGCGTCCAAAAAGCGATTTTTGGGCGTCTTTTTTATATGGCCGCATATTTACATGGGAAAACATTAAAAATGCCCCAGAAAGCGCCTGGGAGCAAAATTGGATGGCCTCCAGGGCCCTTGGAGGGCCTAAAATTATCTAATGTAAACAACTTTTTACACAAATAGGGGTTTACAATGAATCCAAAAATACTTATATTATACTTGTAAAATTTAAGAGG
>RHMF01000652.1_pt1 | contig 15033 bp, 8 predicted proteins | sample 5365151 | NCBI WGS metagenome assembly RHMF01 (sample SAMN10266501, study PRJNA497801) | feces metagenome | isolation source: feces | host: Bos taurus | place: China: Prairie of Fairy Mountain | collected 2017-08-14 | reverse complement strand
GGTCTTAACGATAAAAGTATCGTTGATAAAACCTTCACCAAGGGGTTTGATGATTTCGATTTCGCCTTCGATTGCGAAGTGCGAAGCGATACTAAGCATTCTTTCGTCCATGTTTCTATTCTGGTATTAGCGTTAATACACAATATTCATCATACAAAAGTATGGTAAAAATTGCAATCCACACAATAAATATTCCAAAATTCAGCAGAAATCAACAACAATAAGAGCAGTCAAAGAAAAGATTTAATTACTTTTGTAAAGAATTGCAAACCCAAAACGGCAAAAACGCGTGAAACGACTGATTGACAAACTGCAGACAGCTCTCTCGGCGACCTATGAGGGGCACGAACTCACGACCATCACACGCACCATTTGTTGCGACATGCTGGGCATAAGCAGCACCTCATATTATCTCAAGGAAGAGGTGACGCTGACTACCGAACAGGAGACGCAGCTACAGGGCATCATCGACCGCCTCCTACAAGGAGAGCCACTGCAACACATCGAAGGGAGAGCCCCGTTTTGCGGGTTGGAGTTTGCAGTGAACCCATCGGTGCTCATTCCACGCCCCGAGACGGCAGAATTGGTAGATTGGATTGCTAGCGATCATGCCACGCGACAGCCACGCATACTGGACCTTGGCACTGGAAGCGGCTGCATCGCCATCGCCCTAAGCAAGCAGCTTCCACAAGCCAAAATAGAGGCTTGTGATATATCAACCGAAGCTTTGACCGTAGCCAAAGAAAACGCCCGAACAAACGAGGCGCCCGTATCCTTCTTTGTACACAACATGCTCAACCTCGACACTCCCCTTCCCCACTCCTACGACATACTGGTGAGCAACCCTCCCTACATCCGGCAAAGCGAGGCAGCAGACATGAGTGTCCAAGTCACTGAATGGGAGCCACACACTGCTCTCTTCGTGCCCGACGACGATGCGCTACGCTTCTATCGTGCCATTGCCGAATTGGGTCAGACGGAGACACTACGCCCTAACGGGTATATCTACGTAGAAATCAATCAAGCATTGGGGAAAGAGACCGTGGCCCTATTCGAAGCATACGGCTATCAGGATGTGGAGCTTCGGAAAGATATTTATGGGAATGAGAGGATGATAAGAGTTAGGAGTTGTGAGTTATGACTACAGATGAGATACTATATAAACTAGCTGCAAAATGCTCGGTAAGCGAGCAGTGCCTGAGCGACATAGAGGCCAAGCTGAGCCGCTACGATCTCACCGAGGAGGAGCGCACCCACATCCTGCGCCACCTTATGGAAGAGAAGTATGTAGATGACCGCCGCTATGCCGAGGCTTACGTGAAAGACAAATACCGATTCAACAAGTGGGGACGCATCAAGATTGCCCAAGGCCTACGCATGAAGGGCATTGACACTGAGACGATAAAGTCGGCCATGGGAGCCATTGACGAAGAGGAATATATGGATATTCTCCGCGACCTCATCAAGGCCAAGCGCAGAAGCACGCGAGGGTCAAGCGAGTATGAGATAAACGGCAAGCTCATCCGCTTTGCCACAGGGCGGGGCTTTGAATTTGCAGCCATTCGGGAGTGCCTAAACGTTACTGAAAGAGATGAAATGGATTGGTGATCTCAAGGAACTGCTCTTTCCCCGCTACTGCAAAGTGTGCGGACAGCGCCTTACACATAAAGAACGGCACCTTTGCATCAGCTGTCTATTAGAACTGCCACGCACACACTACGAGCATATCCCCAACAACCTGCTGATGCAGCATTTCATGGAGTGGCCCGAGGTGTTACGTGCTACGGCATATTTCTACTACAATAAAGAGGGAGAATACAGCAATCTTATCCATCATCTCAAATATTACGACCATCCAGAAACAGGTACCTACCTTGGGCACATAGCTGCTACAGAATTGAAGGAAAGTCGCTTCTTTGAAGGCATAGACCTCATCATCCCCGTTCCGCTATCCAAAAAGAAACACCGTAAGCGTGGATACAATCAATGCGACTATATAGCACAAGGCGTGAGCAAAGCTACAGGCATCGCCGTGTGTACCCACTGTATCGAGCGCGTAACCGACACCGACACTCAAACCCACAAAAGCCGCACAGAGCGCTGGAAGAACACCGAGGACATATTCCGTGTAACGGACACCAAGACACTAAGCGGAAAGCACGTTTTGGTAATAGACGACGTAACGACTACCGGAGCAACACTACACGCCTGCATATCGTCCCTACTCACTGTCCCCGACATACATATCTGCGTATTCGCTTTAGCCAAAGCCATATGAGAAGGGAACCGATTCACCGGAAGCCCTTTATTCGCGGATATATGCTTCGAGACGAGCTATCTCTTTTTTACGGTCGACGAGCACTTCGCGATATTTTTCCGCGAGAGCGGTGTCTATAACCTGCACAGAGTTACCCTGCTTATCAGTCTTGACGGCCAGCGATTTGGCATGGTCTAATTGAGCAATGGCCTGGTCTATGCTATCGGTCATCTCATAATAGAGCGCCATATTATAGGCGGCCATATAGCGTTGGTTGCGGCTCTTGCTGGTGGATAGCGATCGCCATTGTTCGGCAGCAGCATCCCAGTTACCCTCTCCTATATACACCTTGGCTTCGCGCAAAGCATAGTTCAGACGATCAAAATAAAACACGCGCTCGCGTTCCTTCCACTTCGGGAAATAGGCTTCTATGGCTGTCTCAGCCAGCAAGCGGGGCACTCGGGGCATATATTCATGCACCTGCGCAGTATCGTAGGCCCAAGAATCCAAGGTTTTCTTGTCAATGGTAGCAGTGCCTGATATGGTATCCTTATCGGGAGTATAGATGCGCGAGCAGAGATAGGTATTCATTGGGCGACCGACAGTGCGTGGTGCACGATTGATAGTGACGCACGCATAATCAATGGAATAGAGCATGTCAACCTCCAGTCTTTCGCAAAGGGCATTGACCTTTTCCTGTGTGAAAATTTGGGGAGTCACACTATCGGGGTGATACAGCAGCGAGTCGAGCACCACTACCCTATCAAGCATACCGGCATCGGCAAAACTGAGGGCTATATGCTCCTTCACAGAGTCGGCATTACAAGGATAAATGAGAGCATCCTCATTGACGACTATAACATTGTTCGGGCTGAAGTTATTGACCACCCCTACACTATTTGCTCCGTATTTGGGCATTATTTCGGGCGGTATCATCTGCTCCACAGATAAATAGAGCACCTCGGAGCAAGAGGTGAGCAAGAGGAGGGGGAAGACCCACCCCATGAGGTGGATCTTCCTATTATAAGTTCTTGCCATGACAGTTCTTGAACTTCTTGCCGCTACCGCAAGGACAGGGATCGTTACGACCTACAGTATGCTCGGCGCGTACGGGCTCGCGGCGCTGGGCACGGGTGTCGTGCTGTGCTGCGGCTTGTTGGTTGCGGTCGCCCAGTTCGGTACGATTCTCCTGATACTGCTGTTGGCGGCGCTGGGCACGGGTTTCGATAGGTGCTTCGCGCACTTGCTCAGGCTCGCGCATAGGTATCTGTCCGCGCATGAGAATGGAGAGGGTCTTGTCGTTGATTTTGTTGACCATGGCGTCGAAGAGGTTGACCGACTCGAGCTTGTAGATCAACAGCGGGTCTTTCTGCTCGTAGCTGGCATTGCGCACCGAGTGCTTCAGTTCGTCGAGTTCACGAAGATTCTCCTTCCAGGCGTCATCGATAACATGAAGCATGATGGCCTTCTCGAAGGCTTTCACCACCTCCTTACACTCGCTCTCATAAGCAGCCTTGAGGTTGACGGGTATCTGGTAGAGGCGCTTGCCGTCGGTGATGGGTACGAGAATGTTTTCGTAGCGCATACCCTCGTTCTCATATACCTGGCGGATAACGGGATTGGCAATCTGTGCCAAGCGATCCATCTTACCCTTGAAGTTAGCCATGGCGGCATCAAATGTGCGGGCAACAAGTGCCTCGCTGTCCTTGCTCTCGGTATACTCTGCTTCGGTGAAGGGGCACTCGAGTGCCATCACACGGAACAGTTCCATGCGTACGCCTTCGTAGTCGCCTATCTCGAGGATGCGCTCACAGCGTTCCCATATCATATTGGCAAGATCCATGCCTATACGCTCACCCATGAGGGCATGGCGACGCTTGGTATAGATAACCGTACGCTGTTTGTTCATCACATCGTCATATTCGAGCAGGTGCTTACGTGTGCCGAAGTGGTTCTCCTCGACCTTTTTCTGGGCATTCTCAATGCTCTTGGATATCATCTTGTGCTCCAGCATCTCGCCCTCCTCGAATCCGAGCTTGTCCATCACACTGGAGATGCGGTCGGCAGCGAAGAGTCGCATGAGATTATCTTCGAGTGACACAAAGAATACCGACGAACCGGGATCGCCCTGACGTCCTGAACGTCCACGAAGCTGACGGTCTACACGGCGACTCTCGTGGCGCTCAGTACCGATGATAGCCAGGCCACCAGCAGCCTTCACCTCGTCGCTCAGCTTGATATCGGTACCACGACCCGCCATATTGGTGGCGATGGTCACAGTGCCCTTCAAACCTGCCTTGGCCACGATGTCGGCCTCCTTCTGGTGGAGTTTGGCGTTCAAAACATTGTGTTCTATCTTGCGCATGGTGAGCATACGGCTCAACAGTTCACTGATTTCTACGGATGTGGTACCCACAAGCACGGGGCGCCCCTCGGCCACCATCTTCTCTACCTCGGCGATGACCGCGTTGTACTTTTCGCGTTGGGTCTTGTAGATGCGGTCGTTCATGTCGTTACGGGCAATGGGGCGGTTGGTGGGAATTACCACTACGTCGAGCTTGTAGATGTCCCACAACTCGCCTGCCTCGGTCTCGGCCGTACCGGTCATACCCGAAAGCTTGTGGTACATACGGAAGTAGTTCTGCAAGGTGATGGTAGCAAAGGTCTGCGTGGCAGCCTCTACCTTCACGCGCTCCTTGGCCTCGATGGCTTGGTGCAAGCCGTCGCTATAGCGGCGACCCTCCATGATACGGCCTGTCTGTTCGTCGACAATCTTCACCTCGCCCTGTTCGGTCACGATGTATTCGGTGTTCTTCTCGAACATGGTGTAGGCCTTGAGCAACTGGTTGATGGTATGTACGCGCTCACTCTTCACGGCGTAGTTGGTGAAGAGTTCGTCCTTCTTCATCATCAGTTCGTCGCCTTCGAGTCCGCTGTTCTCGATAGCGGCCATCTCAGAAGCGATATCGGGAAGCACGAAGAGCGTGGGATCGGCGGCATTACCGGTAATAAGCTCGATACCCTTGTCGGTGAGGTCCACACTGTTCATCTTCTCGTCGATGACAAAATAGAGTGGTTCTACGGCTTCGGGCATGCGGCGATTGTTCTGCTCCATATAGATAGCCTCGGTCTTGAGCATACCGGTCTTGATACCCGGTTCGCTGAGGAATTTGATGAGAGGCTTGTTCTTGGGCAATGCCTTATGGCTACGGAAGAGGGCGAGGAAGCCGGCTTCCACATCGGCCTGATTCTCAGAGGGAATCAAGCGCTTGGCCTCGGCAAGGAGCTGTGTAGCAAGGCGCTTCTGTGCCTCTACGAGACGCTCCACGAGGGGGCGCAGCTCCTCGAAAAGCTGATCACCCTTCTTGGGCACAGGACCTGAGATGATAAGCGGTGTACGGGCATCGTCAATCAATACCGAGTCTACCTCATCGACGATGGCATAGTTGTGACGGCGCTGCACGAGATCGGCAGGCGAAGAGGCCATATTGTCGCGCAGGTAGTCGAAGCCAAACTCATTGTTCGTACCGAAGGTGATATCGGCGAGGTAGGCCTGACGGCGAGCCTCGGAGTTGGGCTGATGCTTGTCGATACAGTCTACCGAGAGGCCATGGAACATATAGAGCGGCCCCATCCACTCGGAGTCACGCTTAGCCAAGTAGTCGTTCACGGTAACGACATGTACACCATTGCCGGTGAGGGCATTGAGGAATACGGGCAGCGTAGCCACAAGGGTTTTACCTTCACCCGTTGCCATCTCGGCAATCTTACCCTTGTGCAGTACCACACCACCGAAAAGCTGCACGTCGTAGTGTATCATGTTCCACACCGTATCGTTACCACCGGCTTCCCAGTGGTTGGTGTAGATGGCGTTGTCGCCCTCAATACGCACGAAATCCTTCGTGGCAGCCAGTGTGCGGTCCATATCAGTGGCCGTCACCACCACCTCTCCGTTCTCTGCAAAGCGACGTGCGGTTTCCTTCACGATGGCGAATGTCTCGGGCAAAATCTCGTCGAGCGCCACCTCGTACTTGTCCAGCACGGCGGTTTCCAGTTTGTCTATCTCGTTGAAGAGCTGCTCGCGCTCCTCAATCTCGGTCTCTTCTACCCTAGCTTTCAGCTCGGCTATCTTGGCATTCTCCTCTGTAGCCGATTGCTTAATACGTTCTTTCAGCTCCTGTGTCTTGGCACGGAGCTCGTCGTTGGTCAGTTTCTCTATTGCGGGGTAGGCCTTCTTGACTTTCTCTACCCACGGCTGAATCTCACGCATGTCGCGTGTATTCTTGTTACCGAACAACTTTCCTATCAGTTCATTAAATCCCATATATCTTTTATTATTTATTATTATTCTATCTTATTTGTCACAACAATAATGCCAACGAGCATTTCTGCAAGGCTGTTCCGTACTTTTGTCACAACCACTGACAATATTGCCGCATTAAAGTGCAAAGATACAACATCTTTTTGGATAAATTGTCAATTGTCCCCACACTTTCCCCTCAGTTTATTATTTTTTAGTTCTAATTCGCTTTGGTGAAAAAAATCGGAACAACAGTTTCTTCTTTTACGAATTATTTCTACATTTGCATCAAAATGTATATTTGATTGTTCCAACCAAAAAAATCTACCATTATGAAAAGATTTGCTTCTCTGCTCATTGCGTTGCTTGGTTTCATGGTTCTCCATGCCGAAGAGCAACCTATCACCTTTGGCGAGTTGCCCAAGAATGCCAAGATATTTGTGTTCACCTACTTCAAGAATGTCCCCTTCGAGGAGGTATACATCGAGCGTCGTGCCAGCCTTACACAGTATGAGGTAAGGCTCAAGGGCGGCATTGACCTGCAGTTCGACCGCATGGGGCTATGCACTGAGGTGACTTGTAAATACGGAGCGGTGCCCGACGAGGTCATGCCACAGAAGATACTCCTCACCACAAAGAAGCACTTTCCCCAAAACTATGTCCGCAAGTATGAGAACAACGGCCGTATGTATGAGCTACAGCTCGACAATGGCACCGTGCTCACCTTCAGCAAGACACTACGTCTCGTAGACATCGACGAGTAATCACTCGACCGGACGGGCCGAGCAGCCATTAGGTGCACTGATACGCAACATGTGCGACACGGTAGGTGCCACGCTCTCCACGGCTATGGGCGAGCGGCTGACGATAGGACTGAGCCCCGCACCATACAGAATGACTGGCACCGGCACGTGAGCACGGTTGTAGTAGACGCGTTCGCCCCAACGATCATCCACGAGTGTCCATCCCGGCGACACTTCCAATATCAAATCGCCTGAGCGCTCGGCATTGTAGCTATTGCGCATGGCGGCATCGGCCGAACCTGAAAGAAGGTCGAGTGAGGGATATACGCGCTTGACACCTGCCATTTGGGACAGGAACTCGGTGCAACGGTCGAGCAGTTCCTTCATCTTCAGCTGGCGTTTCTCGATGAGGGCATGGTTGAGGTACAGTTCATTGAGGTATGAGCCCTCCACATAGTTGTCCTTGCCATACAAGGCGCCGAGATACATGTTGAGCAGCGCCACACAACGATCCATCTTGAGTTCGCCTGTGGGCAGCGTGAAGTACTTGCTATCGGGCATATGGACATCAGAATAGCCCGTAGAGGTAATGAAGAAGAGTGCATTGTCCATACCCACCTTCTCATCCACGGCACGCAGCAGGTCGGCTATATTGCGGTCGAGGCGGCAATAGATGTCCTGGAGTTCGAGCGGACTCTCCCATTCGGAGAGATGTTCGTAGTTACCTGCATAATACCCCACACAGAGCATATCGGTAGTCTTATTCCGCCCGAAGAGGCTACCTGCGATGCAGGCTTGAGCCAGTTGGGTGACCTCATCATTCACGCAGGCCGATGTCTTATATCGCCTTACTGCCTCGGCATCGCCTCCGCGGAATGTATGGCGGAAGGCCCTGGGCACACCATCGTAGGCCGAATAGTTATACACACCGGTAGGATAGTAAGGCTCCCACTCCACATTACCCCAATCGAAGCGGGTACCAATACGATGATTGAAGGGGCGCACCCAAGCAGGCACACCATTATAATAGCCCGACGAGGCCCACATGGCTTGGTCCTCGCTCAGCCAAAGCACGGCATTGGGGGCATGGCCACCGGCAAGGACGGCCATATCGCGCTCAGGAGCGATGGAGAGCACATAGCCATGACCCTGGGTAGCGAGCTTGAGTTCATCGGTGAGTGTGGTGACAAGCAATCGCGAGGGCGACGTGGAGGCCGAGGTATTGATGCCCGCGTGGGCGGCATCGTCAACAGCCCCCAGCACGCGCATGCTCTTGCGCTCCATGAAGCGGTTGCCCGTGATGCCATGATAGTAGGGTGTAGAGCCACTATATATGGATGCCACGGCCGACGAGCGGTCGGGGCCGGCATGCTCAAAATAGCCATTGGTATACACGCGGCCCTCGGCGAAGAGTTTCTTGAAACCATCCTCACCATACAGGTTGGCAAACTTCTCCAGATAGTCGGAGCGCAGTTGGTCTACCACAATGCCTATCACCACCTTGGGCACTCCATTGCCGCTATCGGCAAGGAGCGAGGCTGGAAACAACATGGCTACCAGCACCGTCACCGCACGTATATGTTTGCTTCGCGAAGAGCCCGACTTGCGATGAGCGAGCAGGCGCGAAAGCAGTGGATAGAGCCACACATTATGCACCACGCGAAGCAGCAGAATGGCCGCCAGCAAATAGGCAGCAGGCTGTATGTATTGGTATGCCAAGAGCGCCACCACCAAGAAAGCCACCATCAGCCCTCCCAGCACATAGCTGAGCACACTCTTGCGGTTCTTCACCAGGTCGCGTATGATGAAGGGCATGAAAAGCAGCGGTAACGGATTGAGGTATATCACGTGGAGGTTGCTCCCCACCGTGGGATGCCCGGAGAAGAAGAAGAGGAATGCCACCACACATCCCATCAACCCTTGAATGGTGAGCAGCAGTATGTCGTACCACCACTGACGGCGCTCCACAAAGAGTTCCAGCGTACCGATGCAGGCGGTGAGCAAGAGCAGCAACACCATCGTCTGCACAGGAGAGAGCAGGAAAGAGAACGTGTCGGGCTGGGGAGCCAAGGGGGCCACCACCTCCTCGTCCACCACATACGGGTACTCGCGCCCTGATACGGCCAATTGCGTAGCAGCCGTATAGTTCTTCAGATACTCGGGAGCAAACATCTGCTCACGCGCACCGATGGGGCGGTCGGCCTCCAATCCCAGCAGATAGTCGATGCCAAATTGCAGCCAAGGATAATCGGCCGTATACTGATGCAGGATGGTGCGATACGTCGAAACCGAGTCGGCTCCACCCATCGTGGTGTGGCCCCGGAGCACCTCTTCCACCTTGTCGCGAGCCTTGGTGCTACAGTTATTATAGAGGAAGTTGTAGCGATATTCACGATTCTCGGGGCGCAGGTTCTCGTCGAGCGACTTCACCAGCGCAATCTTCTCGGCTCCACTGAGGTTGAGCTCCTGCAGCGTCACCGAAGAGCCGCGCTCCGTATATTCGCGCTCAAACATGGGATAGCCCACGGCACCCACCACATAGTCGGTCTCGCCCTTAATGAAACGCCACACGAAGTTGGGGGCATCAAAGGAGAACAGGCCATAGTTGACGGCCACGTCGACCCCTTGTGTGGGAATCTCTATGCGCAGTGCCGTGTGCCCATACACCGCATACACCTCAGTTCCGGGCGAGCAGGTCACCAGGCTTACACGAATAGAGTCACTATGGTCGCGCACCAGCGTCGAGTCCACCTGTGCCGACACGCCCAGTACCGACAATCCTAACAGCAGCAATGCAATAATATATCTTCTCATAAGAATCGTATGTTTCTGAAAGAAAAGACAAAAGTAGTGCAATTTTTTATTATTTGCACTACCTGGTCTCAAGAATCTAAAAATTTACGCCAAGAGGCGCAATGAACTACTTGAACATCACCTTTCTATAGCCACGGATATAAACGCCGCGCTCGGGGTCGCCACTGACAGGACGGCCTTGAAGGTCGTAGACGATGGACGACTGAGCCTCATCGGCCGACACCGTATGGATAGAGCTGCCGTCCTTCACCTGCAGGGTGGCATCCACGATAACGCCTCCGTTGGCAAGGATGCCATTGGTACCTGTGCAGGTGCCGTCGGCAGCAACTTGTCCGCCCGCATCGATGCTGTTCCAATCCATCTTGAAGCGGATGCGGTAGTCGCCCTCCTTTGCAGGTGCCACAAACGAGGGGCACTCCATGGTGTTGCGGGCACCGCCCGTGAGGGTCGTTCCTGCAGAGTTGACACCGCTGGCATCATTATTGAAGTCGCCCGAATAGAAGCTGAACGACACGACGTCGGTTCCGCTTTGGTCAGTTTGCCCGTCATTGAAGGAGAACTGCTTGTCGCCGTCGAGGTCGATATACACATAGCCGTGCATCCAGTTGGCCTGCTTGTCGAAGGTGACCTTCACGGTACTGCCTGCGGTGCAGGTGAGCAGCTGGTCGGTCTTGTCCACATAGGGCTTGCCCTGGCCTACGGCCAAGGTCTGTGCTTCGGTGCCCTCCTCCTCGAAGATGATACTATTGATGAATCGGTCGGTGCGTGTGGCATTGGTGTTCTTGTCGAAGTTGGTGGCATAGGGCTCCACCACCTTGGGAGTTACGGAGAGGGTGACCGATGCCGTGATGCCCGAACCGTCGGTGGCCGTAGCGGTGATGGTTACCTCGCCCTCTTTCACGGGCGCCACGAGTCCGCCCTCGACGGTAGCCACTTCAGGATTGCTGCTGCTCCATGCAATGGCAGGGAAGGTCGCCTTGGCGGGTGCTATGGCAGCGTTGATTACGAGTGTGCGATTGGCGGCTACAGAGGTTTCTCCATTCTCGGTGGTGAGTGTGATGCTCTCCACCTTATTGATGGTAGCCTCAGCATCGATGCCCTCGAAGCCGTAGATGCTGCTACCGGGGAGCTTCACGGTGAGTTCGGTGTCGATGTTGATGGGCGTACCCTCAGCGAGTCCTTCAAGTGCATCCTGAATGCCGAATGCGCTACGCAGGATGATGCTGCCGTTCACATTCTTCGGGATATTGAGCGCCTGACGCAGGGTGAAGGTAAAGGTCTGTGCGGCGTTGGCACCGTTACGGAGTGCGAGTGTCGACTTGGTGCCATTCCATGCAGCCCAGCCATATACCTCGGCCTTGGAGCCTGTCCAGGGGTTTCCGCCTACCCAGTGTGCGTCGGGGAGCACGTCGGCATTGCGCTCCTGCCAAGCGATACACTCGGCGAGGTCGGCCCAGAGAGCACCGCCGTTGATGCTGCCCATCAGGTCGTAGTCGTTGTAGAGCTCTACCATGCCCGAGCCGCAGAGGAAGGCAGCGCGGAGCTCATTACGTACGGGGAGGTAGTCGCGCTCGTCGCTTGCGGGAGGACCGTACTTGGTGAGGATGAATCCGTGAGTCATCAAGGTATTGATGGGGCAGATGGGCGAGTTCTTCACGTAGTTCTGATATACCAGTCGGTCGCGGTAGGTAATCCAGTTCTCGCGCTTGATGCTGTTGTTGCCCGTGCGGTCGTGGTCGTTCTCCTGACGCCATGTGGCATCGGTAATCTGATACCAGAAGGGCGATGCCCAGGTGCCCACGGAGGTGTTGAAGAAGATGTCTCCGCGCAACTCCTCGCGCACATACTGCTCGAGGCGGATGATGCCCTCGGCATTCTCGTTGCCGGTGTCACCGGCATCGGGGCCTACGGATGAGAACTGGCCGGAGATACCGTCAAACTTGAAGAAGACGTAGTTGTCGTTGCCTTGCTGATATCCCTCTGTGCCATCCTGATTGCATACGAGGTTGAATGCGGCATCCTTGAACGCCTTGTAGTAACGGGGGTTGGAGAGCTGCATGCCGCCCTTGTCGCTCCAATAAGAGCGGCGATGGTTACCGCTGGCACCATAGCCACCTACCGGGCCGAGCCAAGCGCCTATGCCTGCGCCCATCTCCTTGGCCACCTTGGACATATCGCGCATCTCGTTGGGGAAGCTCTCGTGGAAGGTCCACTCGCCATACTTATCCCATCCGTCGTCGATGATGAATATCTTGGGCGCTACGCCATAGCGGTCATAGAAGTCGCTCTTCCAGTGGGCCATCACGTCGAGCACATCGTCCACCTTCGTGTTGTCGAGATGCTCGCGGCCAGGGGCTGCATTGTTGCGGTTGATTTGCAGCTCATACCAGGTGAGGTACATGGGCATGGCACGCCAGGGCACGGCACGCTCGCGCTCCGAGTAGGCGAGGAACGAGCGGCGCTTCTGCGTCTTGTGTATATCGGTATCGGCCTCGGTGCCGTCCTGCGCGATGAGTCCCACCACGGAAGCCACCTTCCAGGTCTCGTCCTTGGCAAGGGTGGTATTGCGGCTCCAGCGGCCCTGTATGCCTACGACGTCGGTATTGATTACCGCGCCCTCCTTGGCGGTATATATCTTCGTGCTGAGGGTGCTGGCGGCATCGATGCTTTCGGTCTTGTTCTCCACGATGACACGGATGGTGAAGGTGCCGTCGTTGGGGGCGATGAAGGAGAATACGTTCTTCTCGTGCTGACCGCCCGAGTAGCCGCTGTGGTAGTCGTTGGCGGCAATGTCGCCATTGGCGGCAAGCAGGTCGGCCCCACCGAAGTTGAGGCGGTGGTTACCCGTCTTGTACTGCACCTTGACCTCCACCTTCTGACCCTCCTTCAGCTCAACGCCTGTCTGCCTGTAGGCCAAGAGGTTCTGATAGCCAGCACCGGTCACCTCGGTGAGGCGGGCGATGGCCTTGTCGTCCTCCTCCATCGGCACCCATGAGCTGGCCGTGAGGGCCACATCGGGCAGGGTGGTGGTGAGGTTCCAGCTGTCCTCCTCGCCGGTGGCACCGCCTACGGTGTTGTAGGCCGTGGGGGTCTCGAGCCCGGCAAATATCTTGTTGCTCATGAGCACGGCTCCGCGGGTGTTGCCCACCACGGCAGGGGTAGAGCCGGCCTTCTTGGTGTCCACATTGTAGATCATGGGGATGATGTTGAACATGTCCACATCGTCCACGCCCTTGAGCTCCATCTCGGTGCGCAGGTAGTGAGAGCCGTCGCGCAGCACGGCACGCCATACGATGGCCACGGTGCTCTCCTTGTAGGTGTACTCGTAGTTGGCCACGAGCGCCTTGCCGGCATAGTGCTCGGCACCGCCAATGGCCTTGTTGTTGGCCGTGAGGTCCACAAGCTCGAGGCTCTTGAGTGTCATGGCCGATGCAGGCACATTGTCGCCCGAGCCAAAGGCTACGGTGAAGAGCTCGGTACCGGCCACGAGGTCCATGGCATCAGAGCCGGCAAAGTAGACGGCATCGCCCAGGCGCATGTATGAGGCTGCCAACACATGGTTGCTCAGTGTGTATACACCATCCTTCTCGTCGCTCTTGGCTGCGCCTACGGCCTCCTGCTGGGCGGGGTATACCACCGCTTGGGTGTAGGCCACGGTAGCCGGTTGTGTGGGCAGGGTGGCGAAGTATACGTTGATGGTCTGCTCCACATCGTCGATGGCCACGGCGGCAAACTGCCCTTCGGGAGCCACCACGGTGATGTCGGCCTTGTCCACGCTACCCTCCGTGGTGTAGGTGTCGCCATCCTTGTAGGTGGTGTTGCCAATCTTGATGGTGCGCCCGTCGGGGATGCTGATGGTGTAGGTGCGCTCGGCGATGACCACCTCGGTGAAGGTGTAGCGGCTACCTCCGTCGGCCGCTCCGGCATCTTGCCACAGGCCCAGCGTGTTGGGTCCGTCGTAGGGGTTACCGCCCACGCCCTGGTACCAGTTGAGGTACTTGTCGTTGGTGCCCGATGTGGTGTAGGGCTGCAGCTCGTAGTTGTCGGCCGCATAGTTGGTCACCTTGAAGTAGGCGCCCTCGACCTTCGTGTCAGAGAATTTCACGAAATCCTTGCCGTTGCTGTAGCTGGCCGCCTTGGTATAGGTGAGCCACTTCTTGACCGTATGGCTGTAGATGTAGTATGCCCCATCTGCCTCGGCCTCGTAGAAGGCAAAGAGGCCATAGTTCTCGGCCGTCTGTGTGGGTGCGGTGAGTGCGTTGGAGTACACGTCGTTGCCGTTCTTCATCGTGTACACATGCTCGGGGCGTCCCGTTTCGGGTAGTGTCGTAGAGGGTTGCACCTTATCGGCCCATGCCATGGGCGACAACAACAACAGGAGTAAAGGGAGTGTGTTTTTCAATAGCTTGTGTGTCTTCATCGCAATCATGTTTTATCAGTGGTTCAAATTCTTTCTTTTAGTCCAGCTCAGTGCATCAGCTAAGAGCATGCAAATATAAGGTTTTTTCACGGATTGTCAACAACTCTTCACCAGTATTTTCAAAGCACAACACCTATATTGCCATAGAGTGCGTCTATCCTCCTTGCCTGCAAAGCGCCAACTTCTTTCCTGAAAAGACTTTGGAGATAATATAGCAGTTTATCCAGAGAATCTTGTCATCCTGAACGAACGTGAAGGATCCCGCGCTGGGACTTAGCATGAGACGTTTGCGAGATCCTTCACTTTGTTCAGGATGACACTAACGCGGGGAACACATGGATTGGGTAAACATCTATATTATTACCAAGATTTTTATTTCAGTCAACCAATAATCCTGTTCACTGAGTGGGGAAACTTACTCAATACATCGTTCACCGTTTGACAACACAAAGATACGACATCTTTTTGACAAGTACCGACCAAATGCAACAGACTGCAA
>RHMF01000651.1_pt1 | contig 15034 bp, 9 predicted proteins | sample 5365151 | NCBI WGS metagenome assembly RHMF01 (sample SAMN10266501, study PRJNA497801) | feces metagenome | isolation source: feces | host: Bos taurus | place: China: Prairie of Fairy Mountain | collected 2017-08-14 | reverse complement strand
GAAAATGTGTTACCTAATGCCTAACCCTGCGAATGATTACTTTAAGGTAATGAGTCATTATACTATAAATAATATTCAAGTCTTTGATATAGTTGGGAAATTGCTAATAGAAACAAAGGTAAATCATTTTGAAAAAGACATAGATATTAGCAATCTATCTTCGGGAACATACATCGTCAAGATAAACACCACAAAAGGTAGCGTGAAAAAGAAATTGATTGTGGAATAAGAATAGATTTTGCAACTCTCTTTCTCTTGAAAAAATGTAAGTATTCTAAATTATTCGTTGGAAAAAGTTTAACACCCTTTTGGTTATTCGTTGGAAAAAGTGTAAATTTGCCAACAAATAAATAGGAAAGACTATGAGAATCAAAAGTATTAATATAGTCAATTTCAAAGGTTTTGAAAATAAGACAATTAATTTTAATGGGAATCTTACAGTTGTTATAGGAAATAATACTGCTGGAAAGACCACTTTACTTAAAGCTCTTCAAGTAGGGTTAGGTGCATATCTACAAAGTCTTAAACAACTTCCTGGCGGAGTTCCATATCGTCGTAATTTCAGTTCACTCGACAAATTCATGAGATTTGATAAGGAACTAAGAGATTATAGACACAATGAGGAGAAACCAAGAATTACTATTAATGCAGAATATCCTATAACAGAATCTCTATGTGATAATTGTCCTAAGGTATCATTTGTTCCTATAAATTGGTATAGAGAATTCGCAGGTAATTACACTACTCATACACGAGCTTGTGCAGGTGAACTTATTGATGCTGTACATCAAATGGAGAGTTTGAGATACGATAAGAAACAAAAATCTATATATCCTTTAGTATTATCTTTTGGAGCCAAAAGAACAAGTGATTCCCAGGCAAGAAGTACATCTAACGTTAAGGAAAGGGTATCTCGCGTTGAAAAAGCTTATAAATTTGCTTTACATGATAAGGTAGATTTTGAAAGTGCAATAGAATGGTTAAAACACTATGACAAAAACATTAAAGATAATAAAGAATTTGAAGGCACAAGAGAAGCTTTTTTTGAAGCATTACAAACAGCAATACCTGCATTGTCTGAAATTGAGTTTGATAAGGGAGAAATAGAAGCTATTGTTAGCGTTACAGGACACACTCCTTCTCGTCATCATTTCTCATATATGAGCGATGGACTTCAATCTATGATCAATATTGTTTCAGAAATAGCACATCGATGCATAGAATTAAATGGTTTTCTTGGTTCTAATGCAGTAAAAATGACTCCTGGAGTTATAATGATTGATGAAATCGATTTGTATTTACACCCTCATTGGCAAAAACATGTATTGCAAGATTTAACAAAAGCCTTCCCAATGATACAATTTATTGTATCAACTCATAGTCCTTTTATTGTTCAAAGTCTTCAAGAAGGGCAACTTATAAGTTTTGATGACAATGTTTTGACAACTGGAGATCCTTTCCGTGAAAGCTTAGAAGACATTACCTCAGAACGTATGGGGTTACAGCAAGACATTAGAAGCAAACGTTTTAATGAAATGGTTGATACTGCAATGCGTTTATTTGAAGCAGCAGATAATGGCAGTAAAAATAAAGAAGATTTAAAGAATCAACTAATTGAAATTGAATCAGAATATAGTTGGGACCCAGCATATCTTGCACTTATTAGAACAGAACTTAAAGCAAGACAGAAGTAGTTATGAGACCTGTTGAAAAGAAGAAACCTGGCGATATTGTTCCTTACACTGATTCAAATGATCAAGAGGTCGAGCATACTATACAGGAGAATTATCCAAATTATAGCGATGCTAAATTTCCATTAGCTAGTAATATCGGTCAATATTGTTCTTATTGTGAGGGGAAAGAGAAAATCCATTCATTAGAAGTGGAACATATAGTGGCTAAAAGTGAAGGTGGATCTCTTACTGAATGGAATAATTTTCTGTTATGCTGTAAGATTTGCAATACAATCAAAGGTAAAAAAGTCATAAATAATGACTATCATTGGCCACATTTAAATAATACTTTCTATAGTTTTATTTATGATGACACAGGAAGAATTAAAGTAAACGAAAAAATGCCAAAGTTATCACAAATTAGAGCCCAGAATTTACTTAATTTGGTTGAACTTCAAAGACATCCTAAAACAAACAATCTACCATCACGGACAGATTTTAGGTGGATGAATCGCTTTGAAGCTTGGAAGACGGCATCAACACGTAAAGAACAATTTTTAGAAGGCTCTATATCAGAAGATGATATCATTATGTTAGCAAAATCTTGGACAATGGTCTATATGGTTTACGGTATTTAAAGGTATAGATTCTGTTAGAGCCCGATTAATTTCGGATTTTCCTGGTACCTGTGCATCTTGCTTTGACGCAGAGAATAATTACGAACCCATTGAAAGAAATCCAAGCAACAACGAAGATCCTATATAATTTATCAATTTCATAATAAAAAAAGCAACCGAAATTGGTTGCTTTTTTTGTTGCTTATTATTTTACATTCACTACTCTGATTTCAATTCTTCTGTCTTGCATTGCAGAAAGTGTAAAGACTGAACGACGCCTTTCTTCTATGGTTGTTGGATTTTCTGATGTACTTTCCAATTTTCCAACAGGCATTCTTTCAATGGCTATTCTGCCTACTTCAAAGTATGGAAGAAGTCGTCCGTTTTGCCATGTTTTTAAATAATTTTCTAAGCTAACTATTCTTCTTTCTGATAATGTGTGATTATATTCCGTATCGTGTAGTGCGGAAGCGTATCCTCTTACGTGAAGTGTGATTTGTTTTCCTGCGTGTGCTTGTTCTAAAAGATATTCTGCTAAAAGGTCTAACTTAATCATTCCTTTATCTACTTTTTCTTTAAAGAAGGCTTCCATTTTTTCAAGTGCTGGCCCTTCTAAACTATCGGCTAATCCTCGTGTTGTGTTTGCTTTGTATTGATTTGATAGCAATCTGTATTGTTTATAGCATTCTTGATATGAGGTTTCTGTTGTTGGTAATGTGCTTGATGGATCTGGTTGGTCGTTATGGAAATACAATGCTATTGGTAAATCAAATACTGGATTGAATTTTGCTTTTTGTTCTACGATTTTTTGTGTTGGCACTTCTGGTAGGTGTTTATCCCAACGATATAGGTCGTTGCAACAGGTCTTATTTTTTGGATTGTTTTCGCTTTTACGGTTTGAGGTAAAGTATCCTTGTTCTCCACTAATGTTTACGTATGGATACATATCGTTTGCAGGTGAGTTTATTGGTTGTAGAAGATTTTCTGGCGTAATCCAACGGTTTAAAGCTCCTTCGCTTCGGAAAATATCAAAGCCTCCAAAGCCTTTGTGATAGTTTGAACTAAAATATAGCATTTGTTCATCATCGCAGTAATGAGGTGTAATTTCATCTCCTTGTGTATTGATTACATTTCCTAAGTTTACGGGTTGTGCGTCTATATTATTTAGATTTACATACCATATATCAAAGCCTCCAAAGCCTCCTAATCTGTTTGAAGCAAAGTACATATAGGTTTCTCCTGCTTCATTGCGTTGTATGATTGGAGTCATATTTGAGGATTTCTTGTCATAGGCTTGCTTTACTAATTTTGGACTGCTCCATTTGTTGGAAGCAAATTGTGTGTAGTAGATTTGGCTTACTTCTTTATTGTTTCTTATTTCTGTTTTGTTGAAATAGATTGTGTTTGTTATTGTATCGAAAAAGAAGTTCGATATGTTTTGTTTTTTGTTGTTTATTTTCCCTATTTCTATCGGTTTGGCAGGTGTGTAAAAGTCTTCATCTATATAAGAGTAAAAGATTTGGTTATATATATCTGAGTATATTTTTTGTCCGTCTTCTTCTTCCTCTTTGTAAATTGGAGTTGTGAAATACAATACACTATCGCGAAGTATAAATGTACTACTTTGTGAAAATTCATTGTTCACATTATGACCTAAATTCACAACTGTTGTGTTTTCTTCTGCTTTGTCGTTATCGAATATCCATCGTAGGGTTTCTAAGTCTTCTTTTGCTTGTTTTCTTATTTTAATATCAGGACAATCAAGCAAGAGTGTGTTTAGAAAGTGTTGGGCTTGTATTGTGTTTCCATTGCATTTTGCTACTTCTGCTAAGTGAAGATACAAATATGGAAAGTTTGTGTTGATGTTTAGCGTATCACTTTCTATCAAGACTTTTTGATACCAATATTCTGCTTTGTCATAATCTTTCTGCATACGACATACTTCGGCTATCTTATAATTTAGATAAAGCGGATTGAGAATAAATCGCTTACCCATTTTATAATTTTCCATTGCTTGTTGATATTTGCCTTCATTAAAGGCTTTATCTCCTTTTTCTTCGTATGCTTTTGCATATTTTTCTTGTGCATTTACTGCTGAAAGCCCTATCGTAAAGCTTATAAACAAAAGGGCGGTTTTTAAAATGTTGGACATTGTATTGTTGTTATTTTTTTGTTATACGAAAATCTATTAAATCCATAAGTTAAACATAATTCCAAGCCTCCGTATGTGTTGGAGACTTGTGAAAGTCCCGATATATTTATATCGTATGATAAAGAAAAATTAAGATTGTTGTATTGATACTTCAAGGCTACTATGATTGCGTCATTGCTTCTATAATATATGCCTGCTCCTATGTTGTTTTGATCAAATATTGTTGGTGCTATGTCTATATTGCAAAAACCTCCTATGATAAATTCATAGTTGTCGTTTTGTTGTGAGAGGTTTGCTGTTAGTTGTAGGCTTGTTTGCTCTGTGGTTGGAAAAAGATAGTTTACATAGGTGTAGTATCGGGGTTTTAATCTCAAATCATTAAGTGTATATTCATCTAAAAACGAAAGTGATGGTGTGTTTATGTGAAATATTGCTGCTCCTGCCGAAAGGGTTTGCATTTCTTGTGGCTCTATTTGCCAATGAAAGCCTAAGGAAAGGTCTTTATATGATAGGTTTGATAGATATAAGCCTTCCCAATCCGAAGGGTTTTGTCCAAAATCGGCATTTGTTGCATCGTAAGACCAATATGCGTTGTTTAGTTGTAGGCCTATTGATATGAAATGATTGTTGTTTTTTTGTATTTGTTTATTATAGGATAGACTTGCAAAAATTTGTCTTTGTCCAAAATTTAATGTGCCTGCTATGTCTCTAAGAAATCCTACGCCTATGCCAAAAGAGTGTCGAAATCTTTTACTTTTCAACACTCGTGCTTCGGCTGTAAACAAACAAGTATTATACCCGTTTGTAGAAACGCTTTGCCACTGATTTCTATATATGGTTGAAAACTTGAAATCCGTTGAAAAAAAAGCTGTTTTTGCTGGATTCATATACATATCATTTGCATTAATTGACGAAAAGTGTACATCTTGCCCTTTTGTTAAAAGTGCAGTTGTCGTAAATAGTAAAAAACATACAACATAAAGCTTATTCACATTTCGTATTATTAGGTTTATCCTATCTCAACTTTGCTCTTATTACTTGACTGTCTTTTTCTATTAATTCTTTTATTTTCATTAGTCCGTCTTGTAAAGCAAGTGTTGCTGCTCTTCTTTGAAATTCATAGTAACCATGATAAAATGCCATGTATTCTTTTGCGTATCCTCTTTCATTGTATTTGGCTACTAAATTATTTCTTGAATCGTATATTTCTACTATGACTTCAAGTTCGGTTGTATTTGAACAAAATGGCATTCCAAATAGGTTTAAAGTCCCAAATGTAAAGCCACTTAACCACGACCATTTGTAATTATTTTTATTATAAATAGCTCCTGCTCTCAAAACAATGTTGCCTTGTCGGCGTGTTGTTTGATCGCAAATATTATTCGCTACTTCGTTTACTAAAACTGTTGCTGCATCTTGTATTCTCTTTTCAGCAGTGTAAAGTTTTGTCTTTTCTGTTACTTCAAACACACCTTTACCGTATGGCGTTTCGGTAAGTCCGTATGGTGTACGTAAATCGTCTGATACTTTCACTGAATAAGAATTGGCTCCGTAAGCATTTTCAAATGAAGGTTGGTCAATCCAACAAGTAAGTCTTGGTAAAAGACTCACGTTTTGATAATCGGGTGCAAAAACATCTGGTTCTAATGATTTGCATGAACTTAAACCAATTATGGTTACTAATAGTAATAGAATTTTTCTCATATTCTTTTTATTATTTTATTGCTTTTAAATTTTGTAATATTGATTTGCTGTGTCTAATTCTTTTAAAGTTTCTTCTGTTATTTGATTTATATATTTTTCATCAAAGTTTCTTGCTACTCTTATGTAGTTTTCACTAAATCCAAACATCAGTCCTTTTTCATTATCAGCTTCCCAAAGAATTTTTTCTTTGTTTCCGCAATTTTTTTCATAGAATTTTAATTTTTTTTCAATGGATAAATTTTGCAATTCTTTACTTCTTTCTCTTCTTTCTACAATAGGCACTTTTCCTTGCATTTTTGCAGCAATTGTATTTGGTCTTTCTGAATATGTAAAGACATGAAGAAATGCCAAAGGTAATGATTCTATAAATTGATATGTTGAAAGAAAGTCTTCTTTTGTTTCTTGTGGAAATCCAACTATTACATCAGCGGCAATGAAAGCAAGAGGCATTTTTTCCTTTATGTAGTTTACTCTTTCTGCAAATAATTCTCGCTCATATTTTCTGTGCATTAGTTTTAGGATTTTATTATCTCCTGATTGTAAAGGTATGTGAAAATGAGGTAAAAAGGCTCTTGATGATGCACAAAAGTCAATTACTTCTTCTGTTATAAGGTTTGGCTCAATGCTTGATATTCTATATCTTTGGATTTCTTCTATTTCATCAAGACGTTTAATAAGGTCTAAAAATGTTTCATTGGTACTTTTTCCAAAATCACCTATATTTACTCCTGTGAGTACAACTTCTTTTTTACCTTCTTTGGCTAATTGTTTTGCGCAACCTACTATGGTTTCTATGTCTTCGTTTCGGCTTCTTCCTCTTGCAAATGGTATTGCACAATAGGTGCAAAAATAATCGCATCCATCTTGTACTTTAAGGAAAGAGCGAGTTCTATCGTCTGAGGAATAGGAAGTGTAAAATGTTTTAAGATGTGAAATATCAAATACTTTATTTGTAGGAATAGATGTCTTGTGATGATTTAGTACATAATCAACTAATTTATGTTTATCATCATTTCCTAAAATTATATCTACTCCTTCAATTGACTCTATCACATCTGGATTGAGCTGAGAAAAGCAACCTATTACCGCAATTATTGCCTCCGGATTGAGTGTGTGTGCTTGACGAATAGCATTGCGACATTTCTTTTCTGCAATCTGCGTTACTGTGCAAGTATTCAATACATAAACATCTGCCTTCTGCTTAAAATCAACTTGATTGTATCCATTCTCAGCAAATCTTCTTGCTAAGTCGGAGCTTTCTGCAAAGTTTAGTTTACAACCTAATGTATGAAATGCAATAGTCGCCAAATTAAAAGTCTCCTATATTTAATTTTTCAATAAATTCTTGTTCTTCTATCATTTTTACGCCAAATTTCTCTGCTTGTTTCTTTTTTTGTGGTCCTGTATTCTCTCCACAAATCAAGTAATCTGTCTTTGAGCTTACGCTACTTAGTATTTTACCTGAATTTTCTTCTATTATTTTTTTTAGTCCTTCTCTTGAAAAATTGGCAAACGTACCACTAACCACAAATGATAAGCCTTCTAATTTGTTGCTCGTTTTTTGTGTTTGTTTTATTTCAAATTGCAAACCTAAGTCTTTAAGTTGTTTAATTTGATCTAAATTTTCTTCTCTTGAAAAGTAGTCTATTATAGAATTTGCTATTCTTTCACCTACATCTTCTACTGATAACAATTCTTCTTTTGTTGCCTTGATAAGAGATTCTATATTTTGAAAAGTTGTTGCTAAACGTTTTGCAGTAACTTCTCCTACATATCTTATTCCTAAGGCATATAACACCTTCTCAAATTCTACTTCCTTAGATTTGTTTATTGCTTGTATTATGTTCTTTGCTCCTTTTTCTTGAATGCTCGCTTTGTTTTCTTTATCAAATGAAGCAAGTCCTATTAAATCTTCTTGTTTTAATTGATAGAACGAAGAAAAATTTTTTAGTAAGTTAGCTGAAAAAAGAACTTTTATTCTCTCTGCTCCAAGAGAATCTATATTCATTGCTTTTTTTGAAACAAAATGTTGAAATCGTCCTAATATTTGTGGTGGACAATGATTGTAATTAGGGCAATAATGTGCAGCTTCTCCTTCTTCTTTAATCAATCGTGCATTGCAAATAGGACAATTCTCTATGAATTTAATAGGTTGAGTTTCTTGATTATTGTTTTGTCTTTCCACTCCTACTATTTTTGGAATTATCTCGCCACCTTTTTCTACTATTACAATGTCATTTTCTCTTATATCTAATTTTTGGATTTGCTCGGCGTTATGAACACTTGCTCTTTTTACTATTGTGCCTGCAAGTTTTACGGGTTCAAATACTGCAACAGGAGTTATCACACCCGTTCTTCCTACTTGATATTCTATTTCTAATAGTTTGCTTTTTGCCTGTTCGGCTTTAAATTTATAGGCTGTTGCCCAACGTGGGCTTTTTGCAGTTGTACCAAGTTTTTCCCATTGATTTGTGTCGTTTAGTTTAATAACTATTCCGTCTATATCAAAAGGTAGGTTTTTTCTTTCTTCGTCCCAATAGTTTATAAACTCCATTATTTCATCTACCCCTTGTGCTTTTGCCACAAAGTTCGGAACATTAAAATTCCAACTGCGTGCTTGTTGCAAGCGATTGTAGTGAAGATTTTCCTTTATACCATCTCCTATTATATAATATAGAAAACATTCCAATTTTCTTTGAGCAACTTCCTTGGAGTCTAAAAGTTTTATACTTCCTGAGGCTGCATTTCGTGGATTTGCAAAGGGTTCTTCGCCACTTTCTATTCTTTTAAGATTAAATTCTTCAAAAGCTTTGTGAGGAAAAACGACTTCTCCTCTTATTTCAAAACGAGAAGGAATATTCTCCCCATATAATTCAAGAGGAATAGACTTTATTGTTCTTATATTATCACTTACATCGTCTCCACTCACTCCATCTCCTCGTGTTAAAGCCCTTACGAATTTTCCGTCTTCATATAACAAACTTATTGCAAGACCATCGTATTTTAATTCGCACACCCACTCTAATTCTTCCCCGTTTAACAATTGAGAACTACGATTTACAAAATCTATTATTTCTTCTTTTGAATAGGTATTTGACAAAGAAAGCATAGGAAAACTATGATTTGCTTGAACAAACCCTTTACTTACTTGTCCACCTACGCGTTGTGTTGGTGAATTTGCCGATTGAAATTCTGGATATTGATGTTCTAAGTCTTCTAATTCTCGCATTAAAATATCAAATTGCATATCGCTAATTGTAGGTCTATCCAATACATAGTATTCATAATTATACCTATTTAGCAATTTACGCAATTCATCTATTTTGCTTTTGATTAAATTAGATTGTTGGCTCATTATCGTCTTTTTCCAATTCTTTTGATATATCTTCTTCTATTATATTTTCTCTACTTACACTTTCCAATGTATTTGATGTAAGTTCATCAAATTCTTTTCTATTCTTTGTTATATCTAATGCAAGAAAAACTGCGTTTCTAAAACTATCCGCAGAAGCAACGTTCTTTCCTGCAATTTCGTATGCTGTTCCGTGAGCAGGAGATGTACGAACGAAAGGCAATCCCGCTGTAAAATTAACTCCTTCTGTGAAAGACATCAATTTAAATGGTATTAAACCTTGATCATGATAAAGAGCCATAACGCCATCAAAGTCTTTCATTGTGCCATTTCCAAAAAATCCATCAGCAGGATAAGGTCCAAAGGCTAAAATTCCATTATTAAATGCCTCTTGTATTGCAGGTGCAACAATAGCATCATCTTCTTCTCCTATTAATCCACGATCTCCTGCGTGAGGATTAAGAGCTAAAACAGCTATTTTAGGCATTCTAATTCCAAAATCACGTTTCAAAGAATCGTTCATTACTTTCAATTTTCGCAATATCAACTCTTTTGTGATAACTTTTGGAACTTGTGAAAGAGATAAGTGATTTGTCATAATTCCTATATGCAAATTATTACAAGTCATTATCATTAAACTTTCATCTACTCCAAATATTTTTGTCAAATATTCAGTATGTCCTGGGAAATTAAACTTGTCGCTTTGAATATTCTTTTTATTGATAGGATTTGTTACAAGTGCATCAATTTTTCCATTCATCAAATCCCTACAAGCAATATCTAAACTCATTGCTGCTAACTTTCCTCCTATTTCTGTTGCTTGTCCTATATCAATCTTTACTTCTTCTTGAATTATATTTAAGATATTAAACTTATTAGGTTCAGCTTGTTCAACAGAACGTATATTTACAAACGGAAAATCAGTTGCATTTATCAATTTTTTATGATAAGAAGCTATTTTTGACGAACCATAAAGAATTGGAGTGCAAAAATCAAACATTCTATTATCAGAAAAACACTTCAACATCACCTCATAACCTATTCCATTTATATCCCCTTGTGATATTCCCAATTTTATATTTTCTACACCCTTTTCTTTTCTTTCTTGATTAAAATTTCTTCTATTATTTATATTAGCCATCGTATTTTCTATTTAAATTTTATTTTGTTCAATAAGACTTTTTACAAATTCTATAATTAACCTAACCCCATAACCACTTGCTCCTTTTAGAATATAATCTCTTTTTCTATCAAACATTGCAACACCTGCTATATCCAAATGTATGAAAGGATAATCCGTAAAATGAGATAAGAATTTTCCTGCTGTAATCATTCCTGCTTCTGCCGGACCACAATTCTTTATATCTGCAATATCCGATTTTATTAATTCATCATATTCACTCCAAAAAGGGAATTGAGCAAGTCTTTCGTATGTTTTTTCTCCTGCTTTTTTCATTATTTGCATATAATGCTCAGCATCTTTTTCAATAGTTGCAATTCCGTACGGTCCAATTGCTCTTGCTGCTGCTCCTGTAAGAGTTGCCGCATCTACAACCAAGAAAGGAGAAAGTTTTTTTGCGTATGAAAGAGCATCTGCCAAGATTAATCTTCCCTCTGCATCAGTATTTACAACCTCAACATTAGTTCCATCATACATATTTATAATATCACCACTTGCGTATGCATTTAATCCCGGACGATTATCGGTTGAAGGGAACAAACCTACAATATGAATTGGTAATCCCAAAGAAGCGATAGCATAAATAGCAGAAGCCATCATTGCAGCGCCAGCCATATCTTCTTTCATATCATTCATATAATCCCCAGGCTTTAAATTCAACCCTCCTGTGTCATAAACCAAACCTTTTCCTACCAAAACCAAAGGAGATTCTTGCGAACCCTCAGGACGATAGCTCATAATAGTAAAAGTAGGAGGATCAACACTACCTTGATTCACGGCTAAAAGTCCGCCCATCTTTTCTTGTTCAATTTTATCCTTGTGCCACACCTCAACTTCTATACCTGCCTCACGAGACATATTTACAAAAGCATTCGCTAAGCCCTCTGCATTTAAGCTACAATAAGGTTCATTAACCAAATCCCTGCATTTTTCAACAGCCCTTGCAACAACAATTGCTTGTTCTATATCATTATTTTCAATAAAAGGATTAATAACAAACAAATTATCAAAAGGGTGAATCATTTGTTTCGGATCAGTTTTATAACTATCGAAAGTGTAACTTGCAAGTAACATTCCCTCAATAAAGCCTATTGCTAAATCCTTTGAAACCTCACTTACAAATTGCAAATCCTTTATATATTCTTTATCACAAAAGTCTAAAACTTTTGCACCCAACTTTCTAAGACTTTCAACTTGCGAATAAGCATCATTTTGCTTTTTCACAATAGCCACACACTCCCAATGAGAAAATTTATTGAATACAAAAAAATCTTTATCGTTTTCTTGTAGTTGTTGATTTACAAAATTCAAAATATCATGCTCAACGAATTTAGAAGAAATTAGTTCATTCTCTTCCCTTACAAAAACAAAAAGTTTTGACACTTCTTGCTTTATCGTTATCAGCCTTTCAATACTTATCATAATTTACCAATATTCAAATTAATCGTACAAAGGTACAAAATAAAACTAAAATAACTATCTTTGCACAAACAAAAAACAAGAAATTCAATGAAACGATTAATTATTATATCTCTTATCTGTCTTCTATTACCCTTTGTTACATTTGGAGAAGACACTGACAAAGTAAAAAAAGCTCAAAAAAAACAAATAAATGAGTTGATGTCCAAAATGACTATCAAAGAGATGGTAGGACAGCTCATAATGATAGGAGTAGATACAGATTTAAACAAAAAATATTGCGAAAAAATCCTAAAAGACATTGATTCAAATAAAGTTGGAGGAGTATGTTTTTTCAAAGGCAAAAGCGATAATCTTCCAAAATTGATAAAAAAATACAATTCTATTTGCGATATACCCTTACTTGTATCAATAGATGGAGAATGGAGTCTTTCAATGCGATTTACCGACCTTGATCCTTTTCCAAGAGCAATGGCAATGGGAGCCTTAGATTCTAATGATTACAACTTGGTTTACAAAAAAGCCGACATTATTGGAAGACAATGTCGTACTCTTGGCATACATATTAACTTTGCACCTGCGATTGACATAAATCTTAACCCAGCAAATCCTGTTATAAACACGCGTTCTTTCGGTCAAAACAAGTGGAAAGTTTCTCTTCTTTCAGAACAATACATCAAAGGCTTGCAAGACAATGGAGTAATGGCAGTTATAAAGCACTTTCCTGGACATGGCGACACCGATTTAGACTCTCACCTAAGCCTTCCTACAATTTCGCACTCCAAAGACTTCATTGACACAGTGGATTTAATACCTTTCAAATACAATATTGAAAAAGGAGTTTGGGGAGCAATGGTTGCACACTTAAATGTCCCTGCTTTAAATGAACATTACACCTATCCTGCCTCAATAAATCCCGATATAATTCAAGAATACTTAATAAACAATTTAGGTTTTGAAGGACTTGTTTTCACCGATGCAATGAATATGAAAGGCCTTACAAACGATTATCCTGATGGACAAGCACAAGTCTTAGCCCTAAAAGCAGGAGTAGATATTCTTCTTATGCCTAACAACACAGACTCTGCAATGAATGCAATCCTTTCTGCAATAGAAAACGGAGAATTAAGCAAAGAGCTCATAAAAGAAAAATGCAGAAAAGTGCTTGAATGGAAATACAAACTCGGAGTAATGAATCCGAAACACGAACCAAAACCTTTGAGCAAAAAACAAAAAGAAGAAATCGGCAAACACTGCGAAGTTATTGCACCAAAGATTCTTACACTATTGGAAAACAAAGATAATATTATACCACTGAACAAAAAAGACACAAATCAAATCATATTCGTAAACTTAGACAACAAAGATTATTCACATTTTTTAAAACAAGCAAAAAAATACAAAGAAATAATCCCATATTCCTTTGAAAAAAAATCTCTAAACGAAGACTTAGAAAAATTATTGAACGTTTTAGATTCCTCAAAGACAGTAATCATTGCAGCAAGCGGAGGAGTTAATTCTAAGAAAACAGACAACTACGGAATATCTAAGCAAAGTCTTGAATTACTATCCTCTATTCAAGAAACAAAAGCAAAGAATATTCTTTTACTCTTTGCAAATCCTTACTCACTTGAAAGCTTAGACACAATATGTGATTACAATGCTCTAATAGTTGCTTATCAAAACACCTCACAACTACAAACCGCAGTAGCAAATAGCCTTTTTACTCCTCATAAATTCACAGCTTCTTTACCTGTTGACGCATCTCAAACCTACAAAGCAAGCCCTGATTTTGCAATAGAATTACCAAAACAAGCTCCTTCAAGGTTTAGTAAAATTGACTCTTTAATAAACTATGGAATTTCGCAAGAAGCCTACCCCGGAGCACAAGTTTTAATTGCTCAAAACGGTCAAATCCTTTACAAAAAGAATGCAGGCTATCAAACCTACGACAACAAAACAGCAATAAACGATAGCAGTATTTACGATGTTGCCTCATTGACAAAAGTAATGGCAACAACCCTTGCACTAATGAAACTATACGATGAAGGAAAATTCTCACTTGATGATAGATTATCAGACTATCTTCCTTACTTAAAAAGAACCAACAAAAGAAAAATTACAATAAAAGAAGCCTTATCTCATTGTGGAAGATTGAAAGTATACCTTCCTATTTGGGTGCATTCATTAGAAAAAGCAAAAGAAGATTCCACTCTTTTTGCTCAACAAAACAATGAAGAAAATCAATACCTACAATTAACCGATTCGCTTTATATCAACAAAAAATATAAACAAGACATATTAAAACAAATAATTGATTCTCCTCTTAATCCAAAACACAAATATGTTTATAGTGATTTAGGATTTATTCTACTTGGAGAGCTTGTAGAGGTCTTATCTGGCAAAACGCTTGATAAATATCTTGAAGACAACTTCTACAAACCGATGAATCTTTCACACACTTGTTTTAGGCCAAAAGAGAAAGAACGCATTGAAAACATAGTTCCAACAATAGAAGCCGTTGATTTTAGAAATTCTTTAATAAAAGGCAATGTACATGACGAAACCTCTGCCCTTCTTGGTGGCGTTGCAGGACACGCAGGCTTGTTTTCCACAGCAGAAGACTTGTTTGCAATCTGTCAAATGATACTAAACAAAGGTCAATACAACGGAAAAAGATACATAAACTCTAAAACCATTGATTTATTTTCTAAAACTCACTTTGCAGAACATAACAATCGCCGAGGATTAGGCTGGGACAAACCTCTTTTGAAAGGAAAATCATCTCACACCTCAAAATACGCAAGCAAAAAGAGCATTGGACACAGTGGATTCACAGGAACATACCTTTGGATTGACCCAGAAAACGAAACGATACTAATCTTCCTTTCCAACAGAGTTTACCCCGATGCAAAAACTAATAAATTGGCTCAGCTA
>RHMF01000649.1_pt1 | contig 15052 bp, 13 predicted proteins | sample 5365151 | NCBI WGS metagenome assembly RHMF01 (sample SAMN10266501, study PRJNA497801) | feces metagenome | isolation source: feces | host: Bos taurus | place: China: Prairie of Fairy Mountain | collected 2017-08-14 | reverse complement strand
CAAGCATGGGGGTATAGCTCAGTTGGCTAGAGCACCTGCTTTGCAAGCAGGGGGTCGTCGGTTCGACTCCGACTATCTCCACAACAAAAGACCTGATCAATCGATCAGGTCTTTTTCGTTGTAGAGATCATCCGATTCTGATTTCTTGGAGTACAATGCCAGGATCGAGGAAATGTACAGTCACTTTGTGCTTTCCTGGTTTGAGGGCTGATATGTCTATGCTTCTTGAGGAATAGCCTCTCAGGACATTCCAGCGCCATTCTGCAGAAAAGTCTTCAGTGTGGATCGAATATGTTCCGATAAGTTTTCCATCGATGCTCACTGCATATTCCGCTTCTCTTCCTTCATATACATGAAGATTTGCAAGAGTTCTGATTTCCAAAGAGTTGGTTTTCGACGGGATATCCAGAACATATTGGATTGTCGGAGCTTCTTCCGGGGTATATGATGGGGTATCAAATGGAAGTACTGCAACTCCATCATTGAAACCGAGAAGCGTGACAGTCTTAATGCTTCCTTCGTCTGTATTTCTGATGACCTTTCCTTCAGAAGCAGGAATCGTTGCTATGTCTTCCGAAGGAAAAGGAGGATAGAGGCCCATGAATATTGCATCTATATCAGCATCTGCCTTGAGCTCTGTAATCCTGAAGCTGTTTTCCCCCTCAGTCAGCTTCAATGTGCCGACCTTGCTCCACATAGGCCCGATATGTGGCGAATGCCATATATTGTTTATAGGTGTGGCGGAAGCCATGTATGAATGGTCATTGATGTTGACCTTGCAGAATATGTTATCCTTTGCAGCTTTCGAGAAGTTTTCGACCGGAGTGAGAGCGTGGATCCATAAAGGAATCTCTCCTTCAACATCGCTATTGATGATGATGCCGTCACCCAAGGCGTCCTCTACATCCAGAAATTCTGGGGATGGGCTTTTCCTGACCTGCTCAAGTATTTCTTCAGTGCATACGGGAGCAGCCATTCCATTCGAATAATACCAATGGTATGGATCCCAGCGGAAGAAATTATTCCATTTACCGTCGAGAACTTCCTTGTTGTATATGTCTGTCCACTCATTCAATGCTTCATACATATCCGTGGCGCGTGCCGCTTCTGTCAGGGCTGTGGCTGCATCGTCATATGTGGCGTGTGCCATGCTGAGACGGGCAAGAAGCTGGTATTCATTCAGTAGCCATGCTCCGCGTACCGGATATTCCACAAGCTCAAAATATGCTGCCTGAAGATTTTGCGGAATATCGTCTCGAAGCGTTTCCGCTCTGCGCGCAATGTCTTCCCAGCGTTTCAGGCGTTCTCTGATTTCAGCTTCAGGATATTCGATGAACCATACATGTGAATCTTTTCCAGAGGCTTGAAGACGGTAGTATTCGGCCTGGATCTCACTTATTTCTTCAGCATGTTCCTCTCCGAATGTACGTGAAGCCCACTCCTTGATGAATCCATGTGCCTTCTCAGGAGACCATCTGTCCAGATCCCAGGCAAGTTCCATAGCAAAAGTGATCTCCTTTTCTGCGGGTTTGATGTCTCCTACATTGAATATCCATATTTTGCGCGCACCATAAGTGTATGCTTTTGTAAGTTCAGTGGAAATAAAGGCAGGAGAAAGCGGGCTGAGCCATATCCAGCTGGCTGGGTCTCCATGGTATGACAGGTGGTAATAGATTCCAGCTCCGCCTTTTCTCTTCATTTCTGCAGGATTGCACAGATTACGAGTGTATCCATGCTTGTCGTCAGACCATAGGAGAGTGACGTCGTCAGGGATCTCGAGGCCGGCATGATATGCGTCCAGAACTTCTTCATATGTGCACAGTACCTGAGGGATTTCCTCTACCGGTATGTCTATGTTTCTGCGGAGTATATCTCTTTGGTCGTCAATGGCTTTCTGCATTAATGCACATCGGCTTTCTGTGTCATCTGCGCCTTCCATGGGATAGTCATGGATGCCTCGCAGTCCTAATGTATAGATGTTTTCATACTTGCCGTTGGTCTTCACTCTCTCTTCCCAATAACGGATCATGTTGTCGCGGTTGGTGATGTAGTTGAAGTCTCCCCATGTCCCTGCATTCTTCCATTCATCTTCGTTGTTGCGAAGCATCTGCTCACAATGTGATGAGCCCATTACGATTGCATAGTCATCGGCTAACAAGGCATTCTCAGGGTCGGCATTGAATGCCTGCGATCCGTTGTGCATGGCTGGCCACAGATAGTTTCCTCTTAGTCTCAAAAGCAGTTCGAACACTTTTTCATATACTTTCGGACCGACTTTTCCAGTCTCCTTGTCAAATGTCTGCTCCACCCATCTGGCCCAGCCTCCGAAACGCTCGTCGTTTATGAATATGCCTCTGTACTGCACGTCCGGCTCCTCCTGAATGAAACGCCCGGATTGAACGAAAAGCGCCTTCTTGCGCTCAGGTGTGACGTCGGCCCACCAGTACCATGGTGAGACACCGGCTGCTTCACAAAGTGATGTAAGGCCGAAAGCGGTTCCACGACGGTCACTTCCTGCGATTATCAGCAACGGATACTTATGCTCGTCAATATGGAGAGTCTGTATCAGAAATGACTCCCATCTGCCCTTCAGGTCCTCGATGTCTATCTGACCCTTTTCAGCAAGACGATCAATAAAAGCTGACCTCCCGATCGTTCCCGCAATCACTGCCGGACCTTCAGGTAAATCATCTGAAATGCTGATTGTGGGCCTGAGCCCTGTCAGGCGCTCTATGTCGTCAGCTAACATCCCGGAGGCAACGCTTACAACACGTGCGTCACAAGTGTCTATGCAGATTGTAGCGGCAGATTTCGAATCAGCCAAAGGGAAAGCTCGCCTGGATACTTTCTGGCCGACTTCAGGAAAGGAAACAAGGTCTTTGCAGACAGAAGTGCAGCCTATGACTAAAAAAGCCATGGCTGTCAATATTGATATGCTTTTCATAGTGATGTTACAGACTTGTATAGCGAGGTGAGAATGTATCTCCCTGCTCTATGTCACCGGTGGTGAAGCCTTTCTTCAGCCATCGGGCGCGTTGAGCGGATGTTCCATGGTTGAATGTCTCTGGAACAGCATAGCCCTGTGCCTGTTTCTGGAGATAGTCGTCTCCGATCCTTGAAGCTATTTCAAGTCCTTCTTCTATGTCGCCTTCCTCGAGAGAATTGAACATTTCGTTATCATGGTTTGCCCAAAGTCCGGCATAGAAGTCAGCCTGAAGCTCGAGGCGTACGCTTATCTTGTTCGCCTCCGTCTGAGATGTCTGGTTCATCGCTGTATGAGCCTGACGAAGAGTTCCGAGAAGATTCTGCACATGGTGGCCGACCTCATGGGCGATCACATATGCATACGCGAAATCACCTGCCGATCCGAACTGTTTCTTCATTGTCGAGAAGAACGAGAGGTCGATATAGACAGACTTGTCTCCTGAACAGTAGAATGGACCTGTTGCGGAAGTGGCTCCTCCGCATGCCGACTGTACGCTTCCGGTAAAAAGTACGAGTGTAGGAGGCTCGTAAGTGAGTCCCATTCTCTTGAACTCAGCAGTCCACACATCTTCTGTTCCGGCAAGTATCTGTTTCGAGAATTTTGCCAATGCCTCTTCTTCGGCAGTCGGAACATATTCTGTCTGTTCTCCTCCCGTGATGGCTTCCAGACCTCCGGCCTGTTGCAGTACATCAAGAGGGTTTCCTCCAAGAAGCCATGTGATAAGTCCGACAATGACAAGACCACCAAGGCCTATTCCTGCGGTCTTTCCGCCTTTTCCGCGTACGTCCCTGACGTTGCGGCTTTCTCTTCTTCCGTCCAGTCTCATATTAGGTTATGTTTTATGCTGTAAAGATAATGAATGATTTGATTATTGTTAACTTTGTATATCTGTAAAATTTCATGATTATGAAGAGAATCATATTGCTGTCAGTTGTGCTGGTTCTGTCATCTGTGTCTTTCTCCATGGCTCAGGGACCGGAAAATGTCATACCTGTTCCGTATGAGTTTACGTTGCATGAGGGTACATATGTATTTGATGAAGAACCGGAAGTAAAACTGAAAAGGCTGAAGGAGGGAAAACTGCCTGCTGAAGGTTATGAACTTGTAGTGGATGCTGAAGGCGTGCTAATACGTGCTTCAGATGATGCTGGGGAGTTCTATGCGCTTCAGACCTTGGACCAGATGACGGCTTATGGCAAGGTCAAGGAACTTAGGTTCTGCCGGATAAGGGATTATCCGCGTTTCCCTTACAGAGGACTGCATGTGGATGTTTCGCGTCATTTCAGAAGCATTGATTTTCTTAAGAAGCATCTGGATGCGATGGCGATGTTCAAGATGAACCGTATGCATATTCATCTGACTGATGCGACAGGCTGGCGTATGCAGATAGATGCTTATCCCCGTCTTACCCAGTTTGCAGCATGGCGTCCCCAGCATACATGGAAGGAATGGTGGTATGGTGACAGAATGTATGTCGAAGAAGGTACTGAAGGCGCATACGGCGGTTATTATACCAAAGAGCAGCTCCGTTCCCTTGTGGATTATGCCAGAGAACGGCATATAGAAATTATCCCGGAAATAGAAATGCCTGGACATAGTGAGGAAGTGCTTGCGGCATATCCTGAACTTTCTTGTGCAGGCGAACCATACCGGCAAGGAGAGTTCTGTATCGGAAATGAAGAAACATTCCGCTTCATGGAAACAGTCCTGGCGGAGGTCATCGATGTCTTTCCATCGGAATTCATACATATAGGCGGAGATGAGGCAAATAAGGAACATTGGAAAGAATGTCCGAAATGCCGTCAGAGGATGCAGGAAGAAGGATTGGAGAATGTAGATGAACTGCAAAGTTATATGATCCGCCGCATCAGCCGGTTCATGGAGGCCAAGGGCAGGAGGATCATCGGTTGGGACGAGATCCTTGACGGAGGTCTTGCCTCCGGAGCAACGGTGATGTCCTGGAGGGGAACGAAAGGTGGCATAGATGCAATGAACATGGGCCATGACGTGATAATGACTCCGGGAAGCTATTGCTATCTCGATCATGCACAGGACGCTCCTTTCAAGGAACCGGAATCCATAGGGGGCTATCTCCCGCTGGATTCGGTATATGTATATGAGCCGGCAGAGCCTGTGATGCCGGCTGACAAGCTTCATCATCTTCTTGGCATTCAGGGCAATCTTTGGGCAGAGTATATCACGACTGAGGAACATGCTGAATATATGTACTGGCCTCGTGCATTGGCTATAGCGGAAACCGGCTGGAGCGTTTCTGAAAACAAGGACCTGAGGGACTTCCGCAGGAGGGTCCCGGCTGTCATGGACCATCTGGAAGAAAAGGGATACAAGGTCTTTGACCTTGAGGGTGAATATGGAGAGAGGAAGCTTTCCCTGACAGGTGTGGACCATGCGGCCAAGGGCTGTAAGGTCATTTATAACAAGCCGATACAGAAGAATTATCCGGCAGCAGGGGAGGTTACCTTTACGGACGGTCTCTGTGGAGGCTGGTCATATGGTGACGGACGTTGGCAAGGCTTCCTTACGGATGTCGATGTGACTATCGACCTTGGTGAAGTCATTCCTGTGCATTATGTAGGTGGGACCTTCATGCAGCTTATAGGCCCGGAGGTGTTCATGCCAAGTAAAGTGGATATATATCTTTCCGAAGACGGGACGGATTTCGTACGTGTGGCCGAGGTCTGGAACGATGTATCGGTCAATGATGAAAATCTTGTTTTCCGTAGTTTTGATACGGTATGCAATGCCAGAGCGCGGTATGTACGTTATCATGCAGCCCGCTCACATAAGCGTGGCTTCCTTTTTCTTGATGAGATAGTTGTAAATTAAGTCTTTTTAGCACATAGTCAATTGATAAATTGTGTATATTTGCAAAATATGGAGCACTATGTGCAGGTGATATGACAATGGATACTGGGCTGTTTCTGGATATGTTGAAGATGGATTCCACTTCCGGCAAGGAGGCGGAACTTGCAGGCTTTCTGGCTGAAAGACTGCTGACTCCGCATTGCAGTGTGGAGAAATTCGCAGTCGGAGACGGTACGGTGAACCTTCTTTTCAGCTGGGGCAGGCCGGAGGTGGTGTTCTGTTCTCATCTTGATACGGTACCTCCGTATATTCCTCCGACACAAGAGGGAGATATCATCAGGGGAAGAGGCTCCTGCGATGCCAAAGGGCAGATTTTTGCCATGTATGAAGCATGCAAGGCTCTCGAGGCGAAAGGATATGACGGTTTCGGACTTCTGCTTCTGGCTGGTGAAGAGACCGGGTCATTCGGTGCCAAGGCTTTCCGGGAGCAGCATCCCGGGGCTGAATGGGTGATCGTGGGTGAGCCTACGGACAATCATATGGCATCAGCCAGCAAGGGTACGAAATCGTTTGAAGTATGCTTTGAAGGCAAGGCTTTCCATTCAGGCTATCCTGAGCATGGCGTGAGCGCAATTGAGATGTTCAATGACTTCATGAATGCTCTTGGAAGCATATGCTTCCCGCAAGATGAGGTGTTGGGCAATACGACATGGAATATAGGCAAGCTTGTCAGTGACAATCCTCAGAATATCCTCAGCGACAGACTGACGTGCAGGGTATATTTCAGGACTACATTCGAGTCGGACGAGATGGTCTGCAATGTCATGAAGAATATCGCGGGGGAGGGAGCGAAGCTGCGTTTCGGACGCAGGAAGGCTCAGGACGGTTCGGATATGGTCGCGAAGGAGGCGGCCCAGTGGCAGAAATGTATGACTGTGAAGGCTTTTGGAGGGGATTCTCCTACCAGATATGAGACATTGGAAGGCTTCCCGACCAAGCCGGTGGCATTCGGCAGCGATGCTCCGCAGCTCAGCAATTTCAAAAGGAAGATCCTGTGTGGCCCGGGTTCTATACTGGTTGCCCACAGACCTGAAGAACATATTGTTCTTGCCGAATTGGAAGCTGCGATTGAAAATTACGTACGGATGTATGAAACTCTGGTGAACATAAAAGACTGAAACTTCACCGGAACAGTGAATAGAATATAAAACAGAAGCAGGTATTATGGTAATAAGGCGCTTCAGCGCCGTGCCACTCGCGTCAGCGATGGCACCCGTCGAACGAAGTAAGACGGTATGCCCCTCGGGGCTGTCAGCTCAGCTGACTGGGGGTATAAACCAACTATCATAATATTTGCTTCACAGAAGCAAATATTATGATAGTTATGAAGTTTGGCGGCACTTCCGTCGCAAATTTCGAGGCCATTACCAGAGCGGTCTTCATCATAGGAGGCAGACTGGATAAGAAGCCTGTAGTAGTAGTGTCAGCGTTGTCGAAGGTGACCGATCTCCTTTACAGGATATCGGATGCGGCAGCGTCAAGAAATCTTTCTGAAACAAAATCCCTCATGGATGAGCTCAGAAGCCGCCATGTGAATCTTGCATCTGAACTTCTCGAGCAGAGTCCTGCCATGAAGGAGAATGCCGTAAGTCGTGTAAATGCGATCTGTGATTCTCTTGAGGAGCTTGTGAATGCCGTATGCGCTGTGGGAGAGCTGTCGGACAGAAACAAGGCCATCATCATTTCGAACGGTGAGCTCCTTTCTTCGACCATCATCTGCTTTACCATGAATGCGAAAGGCATCAGAACCAATTTCATCGATGCCCGCAAGATGATGATCACAAGCAATGAATACCTGAAAGGTGAGCCTGTGATCGATGAGATCACATCAAGAGTTCCCGGAATCATTGAGGAGGCCTACAAGGGAATGGATGCCGTGATCACCCAGGGATTCATCGGTTCAAATCTTGCCGGAGAGCAGACGGTTCTTGGAAGAGGCGGTTCGGATTATTCAGCTTCCCTTATCGGAATGTCGATCGATGCGGAACGCATTGAGATATGGACTGATGTGGATGGTGTGCGTTCTGCTGATCCGAGAACGGTAGAAAACACGAAGTATCTGGAAAAGATTTCATTTGAAGAGGCTGCTGAAATGGCACATTTCGGTGCAAAGGTGCTTCATCCTCTTACCATAGAGCCTGCTGTAAAGAAGAATATTCCGATATATGTGCTGAATTCCATGAATCCATCAGGCAAGGGAACTGCGATTCTTCGCAGCGAACTTATCGAGGACGGTGTGAAATCGGTTTCATTCAAGGAGAATATCCGTGTGATCAATATCTTCTCGATGAAGATGATCAATACTTCAGGCTTCCTTCGCCGAGTGTTCGAGATCTTCAGTGAAAGCAGGGTTTCCGTTGACCTTATCAGTACGTCAGAAGCAAATATCTCTGTGACTGTGGATGCATCTGAAAAGATCGATAAGGTGGTGGAACAGCTTTCGGAATTTGCCGATGTGATAGTTGATGATGATAAGTCCCAGGTTTCCGTGATCGGAAAGAACATCGTACGTCTGAACGGTATGCTCAAGAAGACTTTCTCTCCGCTCAAGAGGACGAATGTATATATGATTTCCCAGGGCGCTTCATTTGTGAACATCAGTTTTGTCGTTGACCGTGAGGAGTTTAAGGAGGTTGTGAAGGACCTTCATTATCATCTTTTCGAAGTGGAAGAGGAACTTGAACAGTTTTAGGACATGAAGTTATTTATCAGTGGATATGGAAAAATGGGAAGGATGATCGAGAAGATCATTCTTGAAAAGGGTCTTGATTATGCCGGCTGGACTGAAGCTGTGACCGGGACGGATCCGGCTCTCGCAAAGGAATGTGTATGCATTGACTTCACTACTCCTTCAGCCATCAGAGAGAACTACAAGTTTCTCGCAGAAAATTTCAAGGCTGTGGTCATAGGTACGACAGGCTGGGCTGATATCAAGGACGAGGTAATCTCGTATTTCGATAAGTGCGGAACACCTATGATATGGGCTACAAACTTTTCTATCGGTGTGAATGTGTTCTTTGCCGTGACAGATTATATATCCAGGACACTTGGCGAGACAGGCGGATACAGCCCTTATATGGTCGAGATGCATCATTGCCATAAGCTTGATGCTCCGAGCGGAACAGCCAGGTCTCTTGCCGATATCATTGATGCCAATATGGATTGCAAGACTGACATACAGTCAGTTCGGTGCGGAGAGATACCTGGCATACATACTATCGGATTTGAGGGATTGAATGACAGGATCACTCTTTCGCATGAGGCTTTTTCGCGTGAAGGTTTTGCGGCTGGAGCAGTCGAGGCTGCGTTGAGGACAGAAGGTCTTGAAGGCGTCCATGAATTCCGTGACGTAATCCTTAAATGATAATCTTCCCTAGAATAATAATAAACAGAAAATAAATGAACAACATAGATCTGAAAGGCTGCGGTACCGCTCTTGTGACACCTTTCCGTAACGGACAGGTGGATTATGACGCGTTCGCGGCATTGGTGGACTCACAGGTGAATGCCGGAATCGATTTTCTGGTGCCGCTCGGAACGACAGGAGAGACCCCTTGCCTTACTGATGAGGAGAAGATCAAGGTGCTGACACTGGCTAAGGACCGTTCTTGCGGCAAGCCTGTCGTAGCTGGGGTCGGAACAAATTCTCTTGAGCATACGATCGCCAATATCAGGCTTCTGGAGCCTCATGGCGTGGATGTTTTCCTTGTAGTGGTCCCATATTACAACAAGCCTCCTCAGGAGGGAATGTATCAGTATTTCAAGGCTGTGGCAGAATCCACGAAGAAGCCGGTATTGCTGTACAATGTGCCTGGAAGGACCGGTGCAAATCTGGAGGCGGCTACTACCTTGAGACTTGCGCAGATAGACAATATCATCGGAATCAAGGAGGCTTCAAGCAACAGAGGCCAGATTCTTGACATCATTGCCGGACGCCCCGAGGGCTTTCTTGTACTCAGCGGAAACGATGACGAGACATTCCCTTTGATGAAGGCTGGTGCCGACGGAGTCATAAGCGTGGCGTCGAATGTAGCTCCTGTACCTGTTGCGGAACTCGCTCATGCAATGCTTGAAGGCAAGATCGAAAAGGCTGCAGGTCTTCATGAGAAGCTTTCGCCGCTTTTCCGCAACTGTTTTGTGGAAAGTAATCCTATCCCGGCGAAGGCTGCTCTTGCGGCAATGGGCATGATGGCCAACGAACTCCGTCTGCCGCTTGTTCCTGCCCGGCAGAAGACATATGACCTTATGGTAGAAACAGTAAAGAACTTAGGACTTCTTTAGATTATGACAGATATCGAAAAATTCAACAATACGATAGCCGGCCTTGAAAGCGGTAAGGTAAGAGTTGCAGAAAAGGTGGATGGACAGTGGAAGGTCAATTCATGGGTGAAGGAGGTGATTCTTTCGGGATTCCGCCTTGGAAAGCTCACGGATATGTCGCAGGGACAGTTCTCATTCTTCGATAAGGATACTATCCCTACGAGGACATTTACTGCAGAAAACGGCGTAAGGATAGTTCCGGGCGGCAGCAGTGTGCGTGCCGGAGCATATCTCGCTCCATCGGTGATAATGATGCCTCCTGCGTATGTGAATATCGGAGCATATGTGGATGAAGGAACCATGATTGATTCCCATGCCCTTGTAGGTTCATGTGCCCAGGTAGGAAAGCATGTACATCTTTCGGCTGCATCACAGCTTGGAGGAGTGCTTGAGCCTGTGGGTGCTCTTCCTGTCATCATCGAGGACAATGTGTTCATAGGTGGAAACTGCGGCATTTATGAAGGTACGATCGTCAAGGAAAACGCTGTGATCGGTACTGGTGTGATCATCAATGCCTCTACGGCTATCTTTGATGCTACTACTGGAGAATATATAAGGGCAAATGAGAACGGCCAGATCGTTGTTCCGGCAGGAGCCGTAGTAGTTGCGGGCAGTCGTCCTGTCAGCAAAGGCCCTGGAGCAGAACAGGGCATACATCTGTATTGTCCTGTGATTGTAAAGTATCGTGACGAGAAGACTTCAGGATCGATCACTTTGGAAGATATGCTCAGATAGTATGTACGGAGAAATGTTTTCAGAGGACGTCGGTTCGTTCTTCAGGTCTCCGGTCAGGGAGATATTCAAGAAGGTCGATCTCAATTCCATATATTCTTTTGCCGGAGGTTATCCTTCTGCGGAGACTTTTCCGTTGGAGGAGATCCGTCAGACCATGTCCGGGGTCATAGACAAGTATCAGGGCAGGGCTTTCCAGTATGGAGCGACCCAGGGCGTGCCTGAACTTCGTGAAGCTGTGGCCGCCCGTTATGGTGTGCCGGTAGAGAGGGTGCAGATAACATCTTCGTCGCAGCAGGGAATCGATGTGTGTACCAGAGTACTCGTGGATCCGGGTGATGTGATATTGACTTCAAGCCCTTCATATCTGGGCGCTCTTCAGTCATTCCGTTCATACCGTGCTGATATCAGAGGAGTCGCTCATCAGACGGAGATCGATTCATTCAGAAGAGAGTATGAGAAGGTCATAGACCAGGTCAAGGCAGAAGGAAAAAGGATAAAGTTCCTTTATATGATTCCGGATTTCCAGAATCCGTCAGGCGAATCGCTCTCCCTGCAGGAACGTGAAATGCTTGTCTCGCTGGCTCAGAAGCACGATTTTCTTATTGTTGAAGACAGCCCTTACAGGGAACTGAGATATGAAGGCGGACATTTGCCTACGATGTATTCTCTAGATTCTGACAGAGTCATTCATCTGGGATCATTCTCGAAGATCTTTGCGCCGGGATTCCGTTTAGGATGGGCCATAGCCCACCCTGACATTCTGGACAAGATATATGTCTGCAAGCAGTCTCTTGACCTTTGCCCGCCTATATTCGATCAATATGTAGCGGCTGAGTTCCTGAACAGCGGAAAGCTTGACGAGAATCTGAGCAAGAGCATAGTACTTTACAGGGGCAAGAGGGATCTTCTTCTTGCACAGTTGGAGGAACATATGCCGGCAGGCATCACCTGGACGCGCCCTGAAGGAGGACTTTTCCTCTTCCTGACTATGCCTGAGGGTTTTGATGCCGTGAAATTCTATGACAAGGCTCTTGATGCTGGTGTAGCGTATGTGGCAGGGGAGTTCTTTCATCCGGACGGGAGCGGGAAGAATACAATGCGCATGAACTTTTCATTCATGTCTCCTCAGAAGATAAAGGAAGGCGTGGAATTGCTTGCAAAACTGCTTTATGATGAAATTCTATAAATATCAGGGAGCTGGAAATGATTTTCTGATCGCGGACAACCGTGATGGCTCGATATGTCTGACGACGGAGCAGATCGCCGCCGTTTGTGACCGTCGTTATGGAGTCGGTGCCGATGGACTTATGCTTCTTGAAGCCAGTGAGCGCTATGATTTCCGTATGACATATTACAATTCCGATGGTTCAGGTGGCATGATGTGCGGAAACGGGGGCCGTTGCATCGTTGCTTTTGCTGCGGACATGGGGCTTTCGCATTTTGATTTCGAAGCCGCTGACGGATTCCATACAGCTCAGATACTGAAGGCAGAAGATGGGGCCAAGACTATCCGTCTGAAGATGAAGGACGTGCCGGAAATATCCTCATATGAAGCTTTGGAAGGCATCATTTCGCCTTCTGAAGGCTATTTTCTGGATACGGGTACAAGACATTATGTCCGTTTCGTAGAAGCCCTTGGAAGCTATGACATAGTCTCGGAAGGTCGTGATATCAGATACAATGCATCGCAGCTTCAGCCGGTCGGAGCCAATGTGAATTTCGTCGAGCCCTCAGATGGGATTCTCAATGTACGTACTTATGAAAAGGGAGTAGAAGACGAGACATACGCATGTGGAACGGGTATTGTCGCCTCATGTATTGCCTCGTATGTGAAAGGAGTCGTTCCTTCTTCCGTTGAGGAAGACGGGCGCGTGTGTTATCAGGTAAGATCAAGGAAAGATGATCTTGCCGTAGATTTCATACCTTCTGACATAGCGGAAGATGTCTGGCTTACCGGGCCAGCCGTTTATGTCGCGGAAATTATCATAAATGTTTAATTGTCATTATTTTTGTAAACCAATATTTAGATTTTATGAAGAAGATTTTAATCTGGACGGTCGCTCTTGTCTCGTGTGCAGCATGTATGGATAATACCGGTTATTCCGAGCAGTTTGTTGACTATGCCACATTTGAATATATCGGAGAGGACTATAATCATCTGTTCGGCTCTGACAGCCTTTTCTTCAATGTGGAATATATCGATGAAAATAAAGGAGTATCTGTGATCCCATGGCGTCATATGGGCTTTTACACAAAAGTGAGCAAGGATAAGAATTATCTGGGAGGATTCATTCTCTCATACCTCAAACCTGCCAATGACACAACAGTGTTCAAGTCTAACCCGTACAGGGTATATGACAATTATGCTTCCGGCAAGAACACTTATGCTGTTTTCCGTTATGATAAGGACAGCGACATGATGCCTGAGAAGGATTTCTTATTCCATTCTGCAGCTAACGGTACATGTGTTCTTAACGGTTGTGCAGTAGCCAATACGGAAGAAGTCGTAAAGGCTGTACGTTCAGAGTTCAAGGAGGGCGACAAGCTTGTTCTCAAGGCTACCGGTTATCTCAAAGGTGAGGTGTCAGGAACTGCAGAAATCGCTTTGGCTGACTATGAGAAATACAGGGATTCGGTAGTCACAAGATGGACGGTTTTCGATATCTCGAAGTTGGGCAGCGTTGACTGCATTGATTTTGAACTGTCATCGACAAAGCCAGGAATTCCTGAGTACTTCTGCATGGATTCCTTTTCTGCTGATATTTCCGTTTCTTATTAAAAACATATATGAAGACAAATCAGGAATATAAGAATGCGGCTCTTGCTGCACTGAAAGGCAATTGGGCACCGGCACTGGTCGCTGCTGTCATCATCTCGTTCCTCGTCTGCGTCATTATCGCTCCTGCATATTGTGCAAACATGGCCGCTTTCAGGCAGCCAGGATTTGGGTGGGTGACGGAGAATCTTATGAAGATATTCAATTGGATCGGGCCTTTCGTGAATTTTCTGTTCCTGTATCCGCTTGTTTCCATAGGATATCAGGTGGCTCACAAAGACCTTCTGGTATCGGGAGACGACAGGGTGACGGGAAATACTTTCAGGCATATGTATGGGGGATATCTCAGAAACGTATGGTCTATGTTCCTGATGTATCTGTTTACTATCCTTTGGGCTCTGCTTCTGATCATTCCGGGTATAATAAAGTCGTTCGCATATGCCATGACTCCTTTCATAATAAAGGATTATCCGGAGCTTTCGGCAAACCAGGCCATCAATCTCAGCATGAAAATGATGAAAGGCCGTAAATTCGACCTTTTCTGGCTTATGCTCAGCTTCCTGGGCTGGATGGTACTGTGTATTCTTTCATTGGGAATCGGCCTTTTCTGGTTCCTTCCTTACTGGCAGACGACCCTTGCCGCATTCTATCAGGACGTGAAAAACGATTATATCAACAACAATACTAATCTTTAAGGAATAATTATTATGGTATCATTTATCATCTGGCTCATAGGAGCCATCTGCTGCATCTGGTGCATTAAGGATGTATGGTCTAAGAATCTTGATACAGTCATCAAGATCGTTCTCACTGTAGCTCTTCTCTGCTTCAGCTGGATCGGTTTTATCGTGTATTATTTCCTTCTTAGAAACAGACTTTAAAGGAGTCCTGAAGGAATCTGCATTATGATTTCAAGATTTTCCGGATCAACGGAAAGTATAAGATCTTCATGGAGTGGTATCATTACTGCTCCATTTTCTGTTTCCACCTCTATGCAAGGATTGTTAGGGATATCGATGAAGTCAGTGATCTCTCCGATCTCTTCGACTTCCATATCTTCGCTGTCTTCCTGTCCCTCCACGGGTGAAAGCAGAATCCAGCCGATGAGCGCGGCGTAACCGTCTTCCTCAAGCGACATTTCAGGCAGATCGCTTTCTTCGATATATACTGCCTTGCCTGCAATCTCTTCGACATCTTCCATGGAACTGATGTCCGTCAGGCGTACAAGGGCTTTGGAATTGCCTCTTTTTGTGAATGACTCGATAAAAAAAGGAACCGGCAGTCCATCGAAAACGATGAACACCGGTTCATTTAAGTTGATATCTTCAGGAGCGATTTCGCGGAAACCC
>RHMF01000647.1_pt1 | contig 15059 bp, 11 predicted proteins | sample 5365151 | NCBI WGS metagenome assembly RHMF01 (sample SAMN10266501, study PRJNA497801) | feces metagenome | isolation source: feces | host: Bos taurus | place: China: Prairie of Fairy Mountain | collected 2017-08-14 | reverse complement strand
TTATTGTTGTATATCCAGAATCATTATTATTGGTGGAAGTCATATTTCCTGAATCGGTATTATTGATAGAAGTCATATTTCCAGTATTGTTTGATGTATTATCAGAACTGAACAATCCAACAAAATCAAAATTATCTATTGCATGAATAAGACCTGATACTTCACCAGATGTGCCATTAGAATAATAATCCCTTGTTACATAAACTATAGATGGAATTTCATAATCTATTATACTTTCTGAAACTGCTTCTGTATATGCATGATTATCCGGAGTATATGTTCCCATATTTGTATTGTTAACTATACTTTCCATAACCTTTTTAGAAGTATAAGTATTATCTGAAGGAACAAATACATATGAATTAGAATCATTAGTACTATGAACATCTACAGTAAAATTATAATTGTTATTTATTACATCCGGAACAACATATTCTGATGCTAAACTTTCAGACATTTGATTTACTGTCATGTTACTTTGATTATTTTGAGTACCATTATTAGTAGCACTAGAAGTATCTACAACATATATATCATAACAATAATTTAATTCTTTTTCGTTTTGTATTGTTGGAACAATAGAATTTTGAGATCTCTTTGCATCAACACCTACAATAAATGCCACATGAATATCTGACGATGGATTACCATAACCACTTGATTTAACTACCGTACCATAACTATTATTACCAATTATAGAAGAATCTACTGTTAAACTTGAACCATTTGTTTCAGAATCAACATCTGAAGTATTATTCTCTTCAACAGGTGGAGCTGATGTACCACCATTTAGTGCAACAGTCGCTAACATAACAAGAACTATAGCAGCCAACATGATAATAATCAATTTGGATGAACTTATAGGGGGCTTGTTAGAACCATTATACATAATTAACCTCCAAAACTTATTGAATATTACTATTTAAAAATTTATTATCAAAATCATTAATGATATATACATTAAATACTGTCCTATGATAAAATTTAATAATTATCTACCCTTTAATCATTTTTCTAGTACTGTTAGATAATAGATAATAAACTCCTAAATTATTTTTATTAATATATATTATGTTATTTAATAAATAAGAAAGTAATGTTTTAAATAGATAATCATTTTTGAAAACAAAGAAAAATCAATATAATTCTTAAACCTGATTGTTAATAAATTAAATAACAATATTTCCTTTATTGGAAAAACATCAACAACCTCTTTTAAAAAAAATAAAAACAATAATTAAAATAAAATATATTAAGTTGTATTAACTTAAATTTAATTAATATAGACTAAATAATAGTTTCTTATTAAAATGTTATAATATATAAAATATCTGCATTGCAGAAAAATGAAAAATTTATTAGAGACCAAGGGTGATAAAATGACAGGAATTGTTGGATATGGAGCTCATGTTCCCTCTTACAGAATTAAAGTTGAAGAAATCGCTAAAGTATGGGGAGATGACCCAAACTCTATTTCAAAAGGATTAGTCGTTAATGAAAAATCAGTACCTGGACCAGACGAAGATACTGTGACTATCGCTGTAGAAGCAGCAAGAAGAGCATTAGCTCGTGCAGAAATTAACCCACAAGATATAGGTGCAATATACGTAGGATCAGAATCCCATCCATATGCAGTAAAACCAACAGCAACAATTGTTGCCGATGCAATCCAAGCATCCCCTAATTTAACTGCCGCAGATTTAGAATTTGCATGTAAAGCAGGTACAGCAGGAATTCAAGCTGCAATGGGTCTAGTTAAATCAGGAATAATCAAATACGGATTAGCAATAGGAGCTGACACATCACAAGGTGCTCCTGGAGATGCATTAGAATATACTGCCAGTGCAGGAGGAGCCGCTTATATTATTGGTGAAGACAACACAATTGCCGATATTGAAGAAACATGCAGTTTTACCACTGACACTCCTGATTTCTACAGAAGAGAAGGTGAAGCTTATCCATCACACGGAGGAAGATTTACTGGAGAACCAGCATATTTCAAACACGTTCTTGGTGCAGCTAATAGAATGTTAGAGAAAACAGGAACAACCGCAGCAGATTATGATTATGCAGTATTCCACCAACCAAATGGAAAATTTTACTTAAGAGCTGCAAAAAAATTAGGATTCAAAGAAGAACAATATAAACAGGGATTATTAACTCCTAACATTGGAAACACATATTCTGGAGCAACACCATTAGGTTTAGCTTCAATATTAGATATTGCAAAACCTGGAGATAAAATCTTTGCAGTTTCTTACGGTTCTGGTGCAGGAAGTGATGCATTTACCATAACAGTAAACGACAGAATAGAACAAGTAAGAAATAATGCTAAAACACTTGATGAAATTATGAAAAATTTAACTTATGTAGATTATGCTACTTATGCTAAATTTAAAGGAAAAATAAAAATGGATTAAACTCATTAAACATGAAAAGGTGAAAATATGAGAGATGTAGCAATAGTAGGAGTATCTCAAACCAAATTTGGAGAGTTATGGGATAAATCATTCAGAGATTTAGTAGTAGAAGCTGGAGTAGAAGCTATACACGATGCAAATATGAACGGAGAAGATATTGATGCAATGTACATTGGAAACATGTCCGGTGGATTATTTGTTGGACAAGAACACATAGGAGCATTAATTGCAGAACATTCAGGATTAGCTCCAATACCAGCCACAAGAGTAGAAGCAGCATGTGCATCAGGTGGATTAGCTTTAAGACAGGCAATCATGGCAGTTGCATCAGGCTATTATGACAAAGTAATGGCAGCAGGTGTAGAAAAAATGACTGACGTAGTAGACGCTACACCAGCAATTGCAGCAGCTGCAGATAGAGAATGGGAAGCACAACAAGGAGTAACTTTCCCTTCATTATATGCTATGATGGCAAGAAGACACATGCATGAATATGGTACAACACGTGAACAGATTGCAGGTTTTGCTGTACTTGGACATAAAAATGGAGCATTAAATCCAAAAGCTCAATTCCAAAGAGAAATTAGTGTAGATGCTGTATTAAACTCAACAAAAGTAGCATCACCTTTAAATATATTGGATTGTTCACCTGTTTCTGATGGTGCCGCAGCAGTAATAGTATGTCCTGCAGAAGATGCAAAAAAATATACGGATACACCAATATATGTAAAAGCTTCAACACAAGCTTCAGATACAATCGCTTTACATAGCAGAAAAAGTTTAACCACTATCGAATCAACAATTAATGCTTCCAGAAAAGCATATGATATTGCAGGTATAGAAGCAAAAGATGTTGATATTGCAGAAGTACACGATTGTTTCAGTATCAACGGATTATTAGCAATTGAAGATTTAGGATTCTTCAAAAAAGGTGAAGGTGGAAAAGCTATTGAAGATGGCCTTATTGAAAGAGACGGCCAAGTAGCAGTTAACACATCAGGTGGTCTTAAAGCAAGAGGACACCCATTAGGAGCAACCGGAATCGCACAAGCTGCAGAAGTTACCTGGCAATTAAGAGGAGAAGCAGATAAAAGACAGGTAGATGGTGCTGAAATAGGTCTTACTCAAAATATCGGTGGAACCGGAGGTACTGTCGCAGTACACATTTTATCAAGAAACAAATAGATTCCTTCATTAACCCCCCTTTAATAAACTTTTTTTAAGAAATGATTATTTAGAATTAGAAATAAATACTGTATTATAAGGAAGTTTAAAAATGAGCCTGATAAAAAACATTAGTACAGTAATAATTTTATTAATGATTATAGTTACAGTACCCTATTTAATTTATGAATGGCATTCACATGAAAACATAGGTTCAAATGAAATGGGTTATGTAACAAAAGACATTTATAATCATTATGGATCAGAACAAACCATAATTTTAATAACCGGAATACATCCTAGAGAAAATTTAGCTATTAATCCCGAAATAGAATCAGCTAAAAGATTTGCCTTAACACATAATGCCCGAATGGTAAATTATAATGTTACCGTAACTAAAGATCCGGAAGATTACAAAAATAGCCGATATAATGGAGAACATTTGGTTTCAGAATTTGTTTTACCGGACATTTACAAATCAAAGGCAGATGCTGTGATAATAAGTCATTCCCATATTGAAGGATATGGTGAAGGTTTTTATATAGCAACACCAGCAATGGATGAAGCATCTGTTAAACTCGCTGAAAACATAAAAAATAGTGAAATTGACTTTAATTACTATAAGACACCTGAAAATACGACTTATGAAAGTACTTCCATCGAATTAGTATCCAAACCACTAGCTGATGCAGGTTATCCGACATTAGTTTATGAAATACCTGAAAATATTACTGAACAAGAATCAACAGATAGAACATATGATTTACTGGTTAAAACATATGATTTGTTGAATCAATAACTTTTTTTTAAAAATTTTTATGATTGATGTAGATTCATGAATTCATCCCGATATTTATCCAAACGTGCCATATACTCATCCAATTCTTTATCATATTCCAACAAAACATGATTTGGGGCTTCTATTTCTACGGAACATCCGTCAAATAATAATAATTTTACTTCCAGTAAAGTAAAAAAATCAGAAAATAACGTTATGGCCAGATTTAAATAGTAATCTGATTCATATATAGGATCCAATAACAAACATTCAATCATTTCCTTGATTTCAATAAAAAACGGATATTCATGAGTAATTATATCATTTGAATATAAGTTATCTGAAACTTTGTCTAATGAATCCAGGATTATGTTAATTATGTCCATAGCAACTGTTGTTGATAATCCTTTTTGACACTCAGCATCCATACTCCAATAAGAAGCAGGAGTAACATGTTTTAAAGATTCAAATAAACCTATTATCAATTTTTTATATTCTGTTATATCCCCAAAGAATAATTCATTGAAATCTAATATTTTATCCATAAAAACACTCAGAAATTGTTGTTGTATGATACTTTGTTAAAAAATAAATAAATATTTAATTTAAAAATAAGTAAAAAAAAGTAATCCATGATGAAGTATCATGGATTTCCCCTAATACAATTAATACTCTAGATTATATTCTAATAGTTTAATTTATAGGTAATTTAACTGATTAGTTAACTAATCTTACATTCCAGGCATTCCGCCCATACCATCCATACCTTGAGCTGCTGCTACGTCTCCTTGACTGGATGATGCGATTACATCGTCAATTCTTAAAATCATTTCAGCTGCTTCAGCTGCAGATTGAATTGCTTGTTTTTTAACTCTTTGAGGTTCGATAACTCCAGCTTCTTTCATGTCAGCTACTCCACCTTCAAATACATTTAATCCCATGTAAATTGAATCTTCGTGAGCTGCTCTTAAATCTACTAAAGAATCGATACTGTCTAAACCTGCGTTTTCTGCTAAGGTTCTTGGTACTACTTCTAAAGCTTCTGCAAATGCCATTACAGCTAATTGTTCTCTTCCGCTGATGGTTTCTGCATAGTCTTTTAATCCTTTTGCAATAGCAATTTCAGGAGCTCCTCCACCAACTACTACTTTACCGTCTTCAACTGTAGAAGCAACTACACCTATTGCATCTTCAACTGCTCTTTCAATTTCATCCACTACGTGGCTGGTTGAACCTCTTAATAATAAGGTTACTGCTTTAGGATCTTTACATTCTTTTACGAAGATCATATCGTCACCGGATACTTTATCTTCTACTACTGAACCTGCATCTCCTAAATCTTCACTGGTTAAGTCTTGGATGTTTGTTACGATTTTTGCACCGGTTGCTTTTGCTAATTTTTCCATGTCGGATTTTTTAACTCTTCTTGTTGCTAAAATTCCTGCTTTAGCTAAGTAGTGTTGTGCTAAGTCATCGATACCTTTTTGACAGAATAATACGTTTGCACCTGCATCTACTAATCCATCAATCATTTCTTTAATCATTGCTTCTTCTTGTTCAATGAAAGCTTGCATTTGTGCTGGGTCAGTAATTCTGATTTCTGCATCTACTTCTGTTTCTTTAACTTCTATTGCACTGTTTACTAAAGCAATTTTTGCGTTTTCAATTGAAGTAGGCATACCTGGGTGTACTCTTTCTTTGTCAACAATTACTCCACTTACTAATTCGGAGTCTTCTATTGCTGCACCATCTTTAGATTCGATTTTAATTTGTTCGATATCTACTTTACCGTCTTCTTCAACTTGGTTTACTGCACCAACGATGAGTTCTGCTAAAGGTTCTCTTGCTTTTTCGGTTCCTTTACCAGTCATTGCTGTCATTGCAACTTTCATTAAGGTATCTTTATCGGAAGAATCTAAGGAAATTGATTCTAAAATTTCTTGTGCTTTTTGAGCTGCTTGTCTGTAACCTAATGCAATGATTGTTGGGTGAATTTCTTTATCTAATAATTCTTCGGATCTTTTGAGTAATTCTCCTGCGATAATTACTGCTGTTGTTGTTCCGTCACCTACTTCATCTTCTTGTGTTTTTGCTACTTCTACTAACATTTTAGCTGCTGGATGTTCGATATCCATTTCTTTAAGGATTGTTACACCGTCGTTTGTTACTACGATATCTCCGATTCCATCTACAAGCATTTTGTCCATACCTTTTGGACCTAATGTTGTTCTTACAGTTTCTGCTAATACTTTACCAGCCAATATGTTATTTCTTTGTGCATCTCTACCTAAAGCTCTTGATGTTCCTTCAGGTAAGATGATTAATGGTTGTTGTTGTTGTGCCATTTTATTACCTCTAAATATTTTAATCTATTCAAATTGTATATAATTTTAGTTTAAATATTTCATTAAATAATTTTTTTATAATCAGTCTATAATCATAATGGGTTTGACTTTATATAAATACTTTTCTATTTTATTCTGTACAAAATACAGAAAAATAATTCAAGGAAAAATGAACATTAAAAATTAAAAAAAAATCCAAAGAAAAAAAGATAATATAAAAAAAGAAAACTAAGAAGAGGAATTATTCATCTAACTTGACAGGTTTTTTAACCCATATAATCCTATCGCCATCTCTTGCACGTTGACAGTAATCACGTTTTTCTAATGCTTTAAGTGTCTTAGCAAAGCTTTCTTTTTCTAATTCCGTGAAACCTAATTCCATCAGATAGTCATATAATTCACTGGCACTTTTTGCATCAGGAAGTAGATGATAAATTTGAGATTGGAAGCTGGTTAAACCAGGTAACGGTTTAGAAATCATTGCTGAGAAGTAATCTTTGAACTTAGCCATATCATTTAATTGAACATCCTTATCATCAACAACTTCATTCAATCGTGATATTTCCTGATCTAATTTTTCAATATCATCTTTCAATAGTTCAGCTTTTTCTAAATCTGCTTTTAATGAAGTGATTTGTTTTTCATAGTCAGATTTTAAATCTGCTTTTTCAAGTTCTAATGAACGAATACGTGGTTGTAAATCCTTAAGTTTTTCCAATTCTTCATTTTTTTCATAAAGTAATTGTTTATGATCATCAATATCTTTATTTTTCCTATCAACGATTTCTTTAAGTTCATTTATTCTTGCAGTACTGCTTAATAAATTATCATTACTTTCCTTTAATTCTTTATCTTTATCATCTAATTGAGAGGTTATGTCAGCTATTTTTTGATCTTGTTCAGATAATTTATTGTTCAATTCATCCATTTGTTCTAATTTTTTATTAGAATCAACAACATCTGTTTTAAGAGATTCAATTACTGTATCTTTTTGAGATAATTGAAGATTTAACTCATCAATATCATCATCTTTAAGTTTGATTTTATTTTCAAACCTGTTAATTTGATTATTTAATTCATTCAATAACTCATCTTGTTTATTGATGGTATCATCCTTGGCTTTAATAATGGATTCGGATTGAACATACTTATCTGAACCTTCCTTAATTTGATCATTTAGAATTCCAATATCTTTATTTAAAGAATCAATAGTGGCATTTAACTCATCAATTTTATATTTTCTTTGTTCCAATAAAGAAGTTAATTTAGAAATTTCCTGATCTTTTTCTGAAGATTCTTTTGCATAATTCTCATTTAGTTTGAAAATTTCATCATCCTTAGCTTTAATCCTATCATCAATTAATATGGATTCCCTTGCTAACTGATCCTTAAGTTGTTTAATTTCTTCCTGAGATAATTGGATGTTATTGCGTAACTCTTTAATAGTGTCTGTTTTAGATGCTGATTCGTTTTCTCTGGTTTTGAGTAATTTATTTAATTGATTGATTTCAATATCTTTCAATTCAAGTTTCTGAGGTAATGCGGAAATTTTATCAGATTTATCTTGAACTTCCTGTTTAAGTTTAGATATCTGATTTTCATTAATTTTTTTAACATTAAATGATTCTTCTTTAAGTTTATCATAATTGGTATCTTTTTCCTTAATAATTAAGTCAAAAGACTCTTTATCTTGTTCTAATTTATTAATATAAATGTTTTTATCGTTTAATGTTTTTTCAAGATATTGGTTTTCTGTCCTTAACTGTTCATTACTATTTGAAAACTTAGTTATACCTTCATTTAACTCATTGATTTGTTTATCTGTTGATTTACGTAGCTGATTGAAATCTAATTTAAGTTTATCATATTCTGCATCTTTTTCATATAATGCTTTTTTAGTTTCTTTTAATTCTTCCTGTAAATCATTGGAATTTTCATCTGCAGTCAAGTCAATGGCAACTTCATCTAATTTCACTTTTAATGATGCTATTTCTTCATCTTTTTCAGTTAATATTGCTTCCAATTCTTTAATTTTATCAGAATTTGATTCATCATCCAGTGTTAAAGAATTAATTTCTAAATTTTGTTCGGTTGCTTTCTCTTTTAAAGAAGATAATTCTTCAAGAATTTTTTTATTATCTTCTTCCAAATCTTTTAATTTAGATTCCAATTCCTCATATTCTGCAGATTTTTTATCATATTGCTGTCTAAATGATTCAATTGTTGCATCTTTTTCAAGTAAATCAAGTTCTAAAGCATCGTATTCCTGAGTTTTATTGAGAAGATCATGTTCTAATTTATTTACTTTTTCTTCATCTATTGCAGAATCATCATCCAATTTTGCAGTTAAATCAGAGATTTTAGTATCTTTTTCTATTATTTCAGCTTCTTTTTCAGATAATTTTTCTTTTAATGAATCAATTTCAGTACTTAATTCTGAATTATCTGATGAATTATCAGGAACTTCGTCAATTGAGCTTTTTAATTTGGCGTTTTCATTTTCTAACTCAACTAATTTAAATTCATTGATTTTATTTAAATCCTGTACTCTTTGTAATTCAGATTGAACTTTGATTAATTCATTAGATTTTTCTGTAAATTCAGCAATTAATGAATTCATATTATCAGAAGCAGGAATTATATCCCCTTCTTTAGATTCTTTTAAGTTTTTATTTTCCAATTCTAAATAGGCAATTTTTTCATTTAATTCTTCAATTTGTTGAGAATCTTCCGGAGCATTGTCTTTTTCTGAAGATTTTAATTCAACAATTGTATCTTCTAATCCTATGATTTTCTCTTTTAATTCAGATATTTCTGATTCTTTGGACTGTAATTCTTCAGAATCTGGATTTGATACTTTTTCTAATTGACTGTTAAGAGATTCAATTTCTTCTTCATATTTTTTAATTTTTTGATCTCTTCCAGTAACTTCTATAGTTAACTGATTTTTTAAGATAGGTATTTCCTTAAGTTCTTCTGTTTGTCTATCGATTACTGAACGTAACTGATTGATTTCAGTTTGAGAAGAAGTACTTTTAAGTTCTTCATTCTGTTCTTTAAGTCTTGAAATTTCCAGTTTAAGTTCTTTTTCTGTTTGTGAATTTGATTCATTAACAGCAATGTTTAAAACTTCAATTTCTCTTTTTTGATCTTCAACTGTACTTTTTAAGGTATCGATTTGATCCTGATAGTTAGTAATTACATCATCATCAGCTACCGGTGATGCATTGACTTTAGTACGTAATTCACTTATTTCTAACTCTTTTTCTTTAAGTTCCGTGTCTTTTTCTTGTAATAAAAGATCTTTTTCTTTCAGAACAGTTTCTTTTTTGTTTACTTCTTCGGTTAGTTCATTTATTCTTGCTGTTAAATTACTGTTTTGATTTTCATTTTGTATTAAAACATTTTGAACAGCTTCATTTGTTTTAATATCTTTATTTTCTTCGCTTAATTGTTCTTTGAGACTATTTATTTCTTTAAAACAAGATTTAACTAGTTCTCTCAACTCTTCTGATTCAACATCCTTTAAAAACGCCATTGTGATCACTATTTAATATATATTTAATTCAAACTTTTAAAGTTTTTCTTTAATTTTTTATCAATTTTCAAAGATTTTTAAATTAAAAAAATACTCCACCATATATGCTATAACTAAACCTAATAAAAATCCACCCAAAACATCAGAGGGATAATGTACTCCTATATATAATCTAGAAAATCCCACTATAACTGGAATTAACATTAAAATCCATCTTTTGTATTCACAGGATAGTACATATGCCATAGCAGTAGAAGTTGAAGTATGTCCTGAAGGAAATGAATAATCTGTTCCCAAATCCAATAAGATTAAATTCGATAATTCAGTATAAGGTCGAGGCCTCATTACAATAATTTTTATTAATTGAGTAAGAATAGTAGTAACAACCAATACCACTATCATTTTTTTTGCAATACTTTTTCCTTTTTTATCACCGAATAAATATAAAACTATAGAAATAATAACCCAAAAATAAATTAGCCCCATATTCGAAATGATTAATGATAAGTTGTCTAAGATAAAATTATGATAAGATAAATTTACAAATTCTAAAATAAATACATCTATCGAATGTAGAAAAAATAACATCAAATCACCTTAAAAAAGGGAGATAAAAAAGGGAAGTTATAAATATAATTTGGAAATTAATTGGGCATTTAATATTGAAGCACCTGCTGCTCCACGGATAGTATTATGTCCTACCAGGGTGTATTTAAAACTATTTTCAAAGACATCTTCCCTAACTCTTCCAACTGAAACACTCATACCATGACCAGCATCCCTATCCATACGAGGTTGAGGTCTGTTTTCTTCACTACGTACTATAACTGGTTGTTCAGGAGCAAAAGATAAATTTTCTTTTTGAGGTATTCCTCTGAAATCATTCATTGCTTTTTCAATGTCTTCAACTGTAATTCCATCTTCTTCAAATTCTATTGAAACTGATTCTGTATGTCCATCAACTACTCCAACCCTGTTACAGGAAGCACTTAATGGGAAATTTGCTTTATCAACGAGTCCACCATTAACTTTACCAAGTAAATGTAATGTTTCAGATTGCATTTTTTCTTCTTCGCCACCAATGAAAGGTATGATGTTATCCAATATTCCCATTGATGGTACACCATTATATCCGGCACCACTAACTGCCTGCATAGTAGTTACTGAAACTCTTTTAAAAGTATACTTGTCAAATAATGGTTTCAAAGTTAATGTTAAAGCTATTGTTGAACAGTTAGGATTTGTTACAATACATCCATCCCAACCGTTTACATCTTTTTGTGTTTCCATCATTTCAAGATGTTCCGGATTAACTTCAGGAATAACCAGAGGTATATTCTCTTTCATACGGTTGACGCTTGCATTTGAAGCTACAATAAATTTTTCAGCAAAAGCTGCTTCCACAGGTTCTGCAAGACCTGCAGGTAATGAAGCAAATACAAAATCAACATCATCACTTACTTCTGAAGGATCCGTGTTAACAATTCTCATGTCCTTAACTTCTTCAGGAATAGGTGTTGTTTGATGCCAAGTCACTGCATCCTCATAACGTTTACCTGCTGATTTTTCTGAAGCTGCTACATTAACTATATTAAAATCCGGTATCTGGGACAATAACTGAATAAATCTTTGTCCAACCATTCCGGTTGCACCGAGTACACATACATTTCTTACCATATAAAACACCTTTTATTTTTATAAACCTAATACATCAAACATGTCTGCAATTGGTTTTTCTTGTTTGGTCATCAAATAGTTTAATGCTCTGATAACACCATTTACAAATGCCTGTCTAGTAGAAGCTCTGTGAATAACTTCAATTCTTTCACCATCACCACAGAACATTACAGTGTGATCTCCTACGATATCCCCACCACGAACGGCATGAATTCCAATTTCATCTTTTGGACGTTTACCAACCATACCTTCTCTACCATAACATGCTGTTTCATCAAGACTTAATTCCAAGTTTTCTGCAACTATTTCTGCTGCTCTTTTTGCTGTTCCTGATGGTGCATCCTGTTTATTATGGTGATGTGCTTCAACTATTTCAATATCATATTCATGTCCTAATATTTTTGCAACTTGCCCTACAATTTCGAAGAATACATTTACTCCTGTAGCCATATTAGGTGAAATAACAGCTTTAACATTATTCTCTTTAATTGCATTATGCATGATTTCCAATTGATCATCTTTTATTCCTGTTGTACCTACCACAACATTTACACCACATTCTGCACAAGTTTTTACTGTCTCAACTGCTGCTGATGCAATTGTAAAATCAACTAGAACATCCGGTTTAACTGATTCCAATTCGGATTTTAAATCTTGAGAACCAATTATGTTAACACCCATTTTTCCGATACCGATTTGTTCACCTAAATCTTTACCTGCTAACGGAGAATTAGGCATTTCTATACCCATAACGACTTCCATATTGTCTTGTTCTTGAACTGCTCTAATAATTTTAGAACCCATGTTTCCTACACAACCAGTTACTGCAACTCTAATCATTATTTCACCTTATATTAAATCATATTTTTTCATAATTTCTTGTAATATTACATCGTTTTCTTCACTCATTTCTTTAAGTGGCATTCTTAGTCCACCAACATTTTTACCCATTAAATTTAATGCTCTTTTTGCTGGAGCTGGACTGGCTTCTATAAACATTACATCCATTAAATCAAATAAATCATTAGATAAAACTCTTGCTTCATCATAATTTCCTTCTAATGCATTTCTTACCATTAATGATGTTTCTTTAGGAAGTACATTAGCCACTACACTAATTACTCCACGTGCACCTTGTGCTATCATTGGTAAAGTTAATGAATCATTACCGGATAGAACTGTGAAATCTTTTGATAAATCTTGTTTTTCTAATTCATTAAATACTGTAGCTAATTTATTTAAATCAGGATTTGCTTCCTTAATTGCAACTATATTGTCTAATTTTGCTATATCTATTATTGAATTAACGGATAAATCTATACCTGTTCTTGAAGGTACATTATATGCAATTATTGGAATATCATTGGAATCATTTAATAATTTAAAATGGTCATATAACCCACTTTGTTGTGGCTTGTTGTAATATGGGGTTATAACCAATGCGGTATCAGCACCTGCATTTTCTGCATATTTTACCAAATCCATTGCTTCAGAGGTTGCGTTGCTACCTGCTCCTGCTATAGTAAGTGCCCGTCCATTTACTTGATCCACCATTATATCGATAACTTTTTGGTGTTCATCATGAGACATTGTAGCGGATTCACCAGTTGTACCTGCTGCAAGTATTCCTTCCACTCCGCCTTCTATGAGAAAATCGATTAAATTTCTATATTCTTCTTCATTAACATTATTATCTTTGTCCAATGGTGTTACCATTGCTACATGTGTTCCATCTAAATTCATTGTAAAGTCTCCCTAATTAATTCATATGCTTTTTCTCCATCTTCCCAATCAACAAATACGACCACAGCTGTCTGACTAGATGATAATTCAACTATGTTAATATCGTTCTCATGTAATGGATTTGTTATATTTGCAATGATGCCAGGTGTGTCAATAAAATCATGACTTACTACAGATATCATGGCAATTTTTTGTCCTAATGAAATAGAACTTAATCTGTCGCCACCGATAACTAATTCATGTAATACTTCATGTGCTTTAACAGCATCTTCCTCTTTGAAGAATAAAGTTATAGAACTTTCACCAGTTGAAATGCCATAAATACTTAAACCATTATCAGATACTTTTTTTGTAATATCTGCAATGATTCCCTGTTTGTTCATTAAATCTTCGCCCACAACAGCAATAAGTGAAAGTGTTTCATTTAACTTCATAATTGAGATAACTTCTTCTTCAGGATGATTTGGACCAATGATATCAGTTCCATGGACTCTTAAATCACCATACTCAAAACTAATAATTTTTGCTTTAACATCCGGATCCTTATACCTAAGTGCATTTGGATGTAATACTTGAGCACCATAATTGGCTAAATCAATCATTTCCTCTACTGTGATTTTATCTAATTTTTCAGCGGTTTCCAATTTTCTAGGATCTGTGGACATAACTCCTTTAACATCGGTTACTATTACCACTTCTTCTGCACCAATACAGTGTCCTATTAAAAATGCAGAAACATCACTTCCCCCTCTTCCAAGAGTAGTTACTGAACCTTCAGAATCTTTTCCAAGGAATCCACAGATTACTGGGATAATTCCCTGATTTACTAATTTTAAAATGTGTTCCTGTACACGTTTTTCAGTTTCTTCTTTATCAATTTTAGCTTCCAAATAGTCACTATCAGTAATTACCGGCCATTTTTCGCTGAAAGGATCTATAAATTCTGATTTTACACCCAAGGATTCAATTGTTGCTGCCATGATACGTACGCTTTGCATTTCGCCCATTGAAAGGATTCCTGCCAATTGTTTTGAAGTAACCTGATCACCGACTGATTCTTTAACTAATCTAATTGATTCATCAGTAGTCTTATTTATAGCAGATACTACAACTACAAGTTTACTTCCTTTCATGTATTCATCTACAACTGATTGAGCTGCTTTTTGAATTCTTTCACCTGTTCCAACAGAAGTTCCACCAAATTTCGCCACAACTATTCCCATAAATTCACCTTTAATAATTGATATAGATTTAATTTTAAATTAACAATATAGTTATTCCTAATAATATATGTGATTTATATAATAATAAAATTAATGGAAAAATATTAAAAAAACTAAATTTTAAGATAGAAAAAAGTGTTTAATTTGAAAAATAGAATAATAAAAATAATA
>RHMF01000849.1_pt1 | contig 15066 bp, 13 predicted proteins | sample 5365151 | NCBI WGS metagenome assembly RHMF01 (sample SAMN10266501, study PRJNA497801) | feces metagenome | isolation source: feces | host: Bos taurus | place: China: Prairie of Fairy Mountain | collected 2017-08-14 | reverse complement strand
TTCTTCTTTTTGCTGTTCTCGTTTGAGAGAATCTGTGTTTTGGATGTGGCATATTAAATTAATTTATTTGTTTCAAAATTTTAAATTCTTCAAAGCGTCCCAACGAGAATCCGTTTCTTTTTCAACCTCTTCCGTTGGGCTTTCTAATATTTCTATTATTTCTTTATTACATTCTTGGTTGTTTCCTTCGGTTTCTCCGTGTACACATCTCATTGGTCTTTCCAAAGTTACATATTCATAAACAAATGGCGACAAATCCAATGAATATTCGTTAAAAGGAATAACGTACAAATCTACATCTTGTTCCTCAAACTCCTCACCAAATTCCACATACAAACGACGCTCAAATTCCATATTCAAATCCATTTCCTCTCCACATCTATCGCAAATCACTTGCAATACACCCTGAATATGAAAATCAAGAATCAGTTGTCTTTCACTCTTATCCAAGTTTACTTTCATAGACAAATCAGCACCCAAAACTTCCTCACAATCAAATTCTTCGAATAAATCTTTATTGATTGTGTATTCAAATTCGTGAATGCCGTTTGATAATCCACTAAACTTTAAAACATATTTCTTACTCATCGTCCTAACCTACTATATGCTTTTAAGAGTTTGCAAAGGTACGATTTTTCTTTAAACTGAACAAGATTTTAATAAAAAAATCCTAAGAAAACTAAAAATAAAGCAAAGAAATATTTTAATATTCCTAAGAAAAAATTAAACATTTCTTTGCTTTAATTTTACTATTCTTCAAAACGAATATTTGTCATCGTTTTTTCACAATAATGACATTGTAGTTTCAAAGGCTCTTTATCCACAACCTTAAAATAAGTGTCAATATCCTCAATATTTGTTATACAATTAGGATTGATACACTTTACAATTTTTTTAATTTCTTGCGGAATATTTAATTGAATCTTTTCTACAACCTCATAATCCTTTATCACAATAAGAGTTGCGTTTGGAGCGACCAAAGATATTTTGTTTACTTCGGTTTCTTCAAAGAATTTATTTTTTACTTTTATGATTCCTTTTTTACCAAACTTCTTACTAGAAAGATTTGTTCCTATTAACACCTCATCATTGTACTGATCTAAATTAAGAATCTTTACTACCTTATATATTTCGTTTGCAGGAATATGGTCAATTACAGTTCCGTTATTAATTGCTGAAACAACAAGTTCTTTTTTTCTTTCGTTTGACATATCTAATCTATTTATTAATTATTATTTTACTCCTAAAATTGCAGCCATCAATGCTTGACGAACATAAACTCCGTTTTGAGCTTGTTGGAAATAATAAGCATAAGGAGTTTTATCCACATCAGTTGCAATTTCATTTACTCTTGGAAGCGGGTGCAACACTTTCATATTAGGTTTACAACCTTTAAGAGTTGCAGCCTCTAAAATATCTAAAATATAACAATCTTTCACTCTTTCATATTCCAAAGGATCAGAAAAACGTTCTCTTTGTATTCTTGTCATATAAATAATATCAGAGAAAGGAATCACATCTTCTAAGTTTGTGTATTGATAGTATTTCAATCCCATATTTTCTATGTGCATTCTAACAGAAGAAGGCATTTTTAATTCCTCAGGAGAAACGAAATGGAAAGTTGCATTAAAGTTACACATTGCTTGAACTAAGGAATGCACAGTTCTTCCATACTTTAAATCTCCCACCATCGTGATATTCAAGTTATCTAATCCGCCTTGCGTTTTTTGAATTGAATACAAATCCAACATACATTGCGTAGGGTGTTGATTAGCTCCATCACCTGCATTTATCACAGGCACACTTGCTACCTCAGAAGCGTAACGAGCTGCTCCATCTCTTGGGTGTCGCATAACAATTAAGTCAGAATAACTACTAACCATTTGAATAGTATCATGAAGGCTTTCACCCTTTTGAAGACTTGTCGCAGCTGGATTACTAAAACCAATAACCCTTGCTCCTAACATATTGGCTGCACTCTCAAAACTAAGACGCGTTCTTGTAGAAGGCTCAAAAAATATAGAGGCAACTACTTTATCGCTCAAGATAGGTTGCTTTGGTTGTTTTTCAAACTCAGAAGCCAACTCTAATATTTGCAAATATTCTTCTTTTGTGTAATCTGTGATTGAGATTAAGTTTTTTCCTTTTAAGTTTGCCATAATATCTAATATTTGTTTTTTACAATAAAAAATTCATTTTCACATAAAAAAAACGACTTTCAAAAAAGAAAGTCGTTTTTCAAATATCTCTTAAAATATTCAGTTAAAGAGTTATTACTCTTTCCGCTACACACTCCAACAAACATTGAATATTTCATATTTTTCTTAATTTTATTTGCGCAAAGATAGAACTTTTTTTTTCAACAACAAAATAATCATTTATATTTTTCCTTTTATTTCTTCTGCTTTTTGTAAATCCAATTTTGCTTTTTCCATTTCTCCTTTTTGTTCATAAGCCTTTGCCCTATTCACATACGCTTGCCAAAACAAACTATCAGCCTTTATTGCAGAAGTAAAACATTCTATTGCTATGTCATAGTCTTGTTTTTCTACAAAGTTGATATAGCCCACATTATGCAAAGCATCAGCATGGTCAGGCTTAATTTCTATCAATTTTTGATAGGTTTCCAAAGCCTGTGCAATAGCATTGTGTTCTTGATAAAACAAAGCCAAAATATACATCGCAGAATAATTATTTGGATTAATGTTTATCGTACTATTTAAGTATTCTATCGCAAGAGCATCTCCCTTAATTGCATATAAAGAACCCAATTCCTCGTATGCTTGTTCATAATCCGACTTCAATTCTATAGCTTTTTGATAATCCTTCACCGCATTTACCGTATCACCTTGCTCCTTTAAAGCCCAACCTCTAAGGAAATAGGCAGTAGGATTTAACTTATCTAAAAGAATTGCTTGTTTTACATTAAACATTGTTTTTTCATAATCCTTTACATAAAGACTCAATTCCGCAGATTTAAGATAAGCCTCAATATGTTTACCATCTACCTCCTTTGCTGTTTGAAGAGCAGAAAAGGCTTCAGCAGTTTGTTTTTGAGCAAAAAGAATATCCGCCTTCAATATATGGTATTCCACATTTTTCTTATCAATCAAAATAGCCTTTTCAATATCCACAAACGCCTCTGTAAGCTCACCCTTTCTATAAAGAGTTTCTGCACGTTTAAAGAAAAGGTCTGCATTCTTAGGCTCTTTTCTTATTTTCGCATTCAAATAAGATATTTTTTCACCCTCCGACATATCTTCAAATTTCACATCATTTTCTTTTCCACCACAAGCAAAAAGCAAGCCAAGGCTAAGAAACAAAAATAGTTTTCTAAAACTTCTCATAATAATTTTTATTTAATACTTTTCTTAATTTTTAAATTATAATATTTACACACTTCTTTTAAAGAACAATTCTCACACAAAGGCTTTCTTGCCTTACAAATATATCTTCCCAACAAAATAAGCCTATGATGAATATCAGCAAAATCACTCTCCCCCTTTAAATTTGCAAGCAATTGCCTTTCTGTCTCCAACACATTCTTAGCCCTTAGAGTCAAACCTATACGAGCAGAAACCCTATGCACGTGAGTATCAACCGGCATTACATCTTGCCTCCACAAAACCGCAGCCATCACCATAGCAGTCTTGCGTCCAACCCCCGCAAGCGTTTGCAACTCATCAGTATCCCTTGGAATCTCTCCACCATAGACCTGATGCAAACGCTCAGCCATTTTCTTCAAATTCTTACTCTTTGCATTAGGATAAGAAATACTCTTTATATAGGAATAAATCTCCTCCTCCGAAGCCTCCGCCATAGAGCGAGCATCAGCAAAACGCTCAAACAAAGCAGGTGTTACCATATTCACACGCTTATCCGTACACTGAGCAGAGAGAATGACAGCAACCAAAAGATGAAACGAAGAATCGTAATTCAATTCCGTATCAGCCTCAGGAAACAATCCTTTAAGCCTTTCCAATACCAAAGAATAACGCTCCTGTTTTCTCATAAAACTAATCTAACTTAAAACTCACCACAACAGGATTATGATCCGAATAATCAAAAACCCCTTGTTGATAAGACTCCACCCCTATTTGCTCACTTACAAGCACATAATCTATCCTAAACTTAGGAGCAAAATAATTGTAAGTACCAGAAAAGCCCTTTCCCTTTTCAACAAAACTATCCTTTAACTCTTTTGTAAGAACTTGATACGTATAAGAATAAGGCGTAGCATTGAAATCCCCCACCAAAACAAAGTTTCCTTCAGTTTGCTCAATGACAGAGGAAAGCTCTCTCACCTCTTTTGCCTGCTCTTTATTTGTTTCCAACAATTTTGCCAACACACTTTTATTCGTTTGCTCCGAAGTGATTTGACCAGTCTTTATGTTATCAACCTCATACTTCTCCTCCTCACTCAACATATAAGAATCAAGATGCAGATTATAAACCCTAAAACTCTTATCTTTGAATTTTATATCAGCATAAGTCTTTGCATAATACTCTTTATTCATAGGAAAAAGAGTTCCCGAACGAAAAATTTCGTGCTTTGAATAAATCACACTACCCCTCAAATAATTAGAATGATTATCAGGAGCAAAAAAATACTTATAACCCAACTGCTTAGTTAGAATGTAATGAAAACAATCCTTCGCCTTTTTAGTAGAGGCATATTCTTGCAGACACACAATATCGGGAGCGTAACTCTCAATTACAGACAAAATAGAATCCTTATTTCTTTGCCTAATTGTTCTGTCCTCCTGCACACCTTCCGAAAAATACTTAACATTATAAGTCATTATCTTCAAAGAAGTCTCACTAAGGCTATCTTCTTCAAAATTTGTTCCAAAAAAACGAGCAGGAAAATCAATACCTATTAAAATAGAAGCTAAAGGCACTAAAATATAACGCCACTTAAAAAGCAACCAAAACAAGCAAAACAAAACGTTTACTATTAAAAGCAAAGGGTAAATATAAGAAAGCAACGAAAGTTCTGCAAAAATTTCAGGGCTAACCCTCACCCCAACATATACCCCAAACAATAGGAGTACAAAAACAAGATTAACAATATATAAAACTCTTTTTATCATAATCAATTTAAAGATTCAGTAGAAGAAAAATCAAAAAAATCAATTTTCCATTCCTCTTCCAACTTAACTAAGTTCCAACTACAAAATATTTTATTATCAAATTCATCAACACACTCCACTTCCACCTCTGCCAAACTGCCATTTATTTCAATATGTCTTGTCTTAAAGCTCTTATAAACAACCAATTCATTTCCTACCTTTATAAAATAAGCAACCTTTTGCTTTATTCTTGGCGAAAGATAAAGCTTCATAGTTTCAAAATCACGCTTATTCATACTCTTATAAAAGCTCTCCATTGTCTTTTCCACCAAAACACTCTCCTTGTCTGCCTGAGAACAAGCAGAAACTAAAAAAGAAAAAAACAATAAAATCAAAACCCTCTTCATAACAATAAAATCAAACAGCAAAAGTAATAAAAAACTTCTTTTTCTCAGCAATCTTTTCATTCAAAAAAACAAGAAATATTAACAACAATTAGTTTTCAAAATTTTTCCTAAGAAAAAAATTAAAAAAGCAAAGAAAAAAATAATTTTTTCTTTGCTTTATTTTTGTAAAGCTAAGAGTTTTTTTTCACTCTCTTAACTACCTGATTTTTACATCTTAAGTTTTAAACCTAAATAGAATGTTCTTGGTTGTGTTGGTCCGTAGATGTATCCTGCATCTCTTTCAACTCCTTTATCAAAGTCTTTTTGGAATGAATTGAATATGTTGTTTACGCCTACTTTCATTTGCAAGGTATTGTTTTTTGTTAGTTGGAAGTCATAATTTAGTGCAAAATTCAAGTCAAAAAAGCGTGGTGTTGTTTCCATTCTGTCTTTTTCTATGTAGCCTGCATAGTGTGGCACTTGCATTTCGCCTGTGTATGTTCCTGAAAGATTGATTCCTATTTTTTTTATTGGGTTATAATCCAAACTTATGTAGCCATAGTCATCGGGGCTTCGCATTAGTTTATCTGTTCCCTCTACTGTGGGGTCTTCTGACCAATATTCTGTTTCTTTATAGCGACTTGATTGTAGCGTGTAGGCGGCTGAAAGAACTAATATGTCTTTATATGCCATTTTTGCTGTGAGGCTAACTCCTTTTACTATTGCTCCCGATGCGTTGTAGCGTTCTTGTATTGTGGAGTGTGTGATTGTATCGTGTTTTATTGTTCTTAGTGCAAATACGTCATCTAATACTGTATAGAATCCTTCTAATAGGAAATTTAATTGCATGTTATCGTTTATTTGTAGATAGTAATCTGCTGATAGGCTTGCACTGTGTGAGTATTCTGGACGTAGATTTTCTGCTAATACTGTTCTTAGGCTTTCTCCTCCTACTTGTGTGATGTGTAGGTCTTCGTCATAGACTTGTGGTGCACGGTATCCGCTTGAATAACTTGTTCTTAGTTGTAGGTTTTCTTGTGGCTTGTATAGTAAATTCACTCTTGGTGCTACTACAGCTGAGGATAAGAGGTTGTGTTTGTCTATTCTTGCTCCTAATAATAGGTTTACTTTTCTGCTTTTCCATTCCGATTGTAAATAACCTCCTATTACATTGGCGGTTTGTTGTGTTCGCATATTGTAACCCTCTATTCTATCATCTAAACTATTGCTATTGTATTCTAATCCGTAGGTTATGTCTGCTGAAGCAAAGAAGAGTTTGTCTAATTTGTGTAATGCCATTGCTCCTGCAAGGAATGTTAAGTCTTGTGTGTTGCCATAGGCGTTTGGGTCTTGGTTTGCTCCGTAGTAAGAGTTTCTTTTTATGTATTGTGTGGAGGCATAGGTGTTCAATCTATTCTTTCCATCAAGCGAAACGTAGTTGTAGTTGAAGTTTAGCGAGTGAATATTGTGTTTTGTCATTTCACAAATATCGCTTTTGTGTGGTTGTTCATCTAATTTATTTCCTCCTCTTCTGTCTTCATTGGTTGTGTGATATTCTAAGTTGAGTTTGTTTCTGTTGTCTATGTTATAGAATATGTTTGTTCCAAAGGATAGGTTTTCTAACATTCCTAATTCGGTAAATCCATCGCTATCTGCATCAAAGGCTGAGCGTGTGCGATAGGTTTGATAGAAGGAGGCTCCTGTTTTTTTGTCTTTACTTAGGATTGCTCCGTTTACATTTATGTTTTGTGCGTAAGAGGTGCCTCCTATTAGTTGCAAGTCGGTTGAGGCTGTGAAACTTGGTGAGATTGGCTCTTTTGTGATTATGTTTATCGTTCCTGCTATTGCGTTTGCTCCAAATAGTGCTGAGCCTCCGCCTTTTACTACTTCTACTCTTTCAATCATATTTACTGGCATTTGCTCTAAGCCATATACTCCACTGAGTGCACTCATCAATGGACGTGAATCTATTAGTATTTGTGTGTATGGTCCATCTAATCCGTTTATTTTCACTTGTGGAAATCCACAGTTTTGACAATTATACTCTACTCTGACTCCACTTTGAAAAGGAAGGGCTTGCACAAGGTCTTGTGCGTTGGTTTTTTCAAATTGTTTATTTGAGAGAACTGTTACTATTGTTGGGGCTTCTTTGCGTGAGGTTTCGTTTCTGTTTGCAGAGACTACTACTTCGTCTATTGTAACGGCATGAGGCTCTAATAAAATATGTGCATGTGGGGTTTCTTCGTTTTTAACTTCTATTTCTGTTTCCAAAGTCTTGTATCCTAAACAACTAATCACTAAGGTGTATTTACCTTGTTTTAGTTCTCTTAGAAGAAAACTCCCTGTTTCGTCTGTTGTTGTGCCTTTGGTTGTGTTTTTTATCATAACAGTTGCATAAAGCACTGCTTCTTTTGTTTCTTTATTGAAAACGTGTCCCTCTATTGAGAATCCTTCGTTTTGTTTGTGTGTGTTTTGTGCAAAGGTTTGCACTGTCATTGAAAGAATCAATAGAAGGTGTAAAATAAATTTTGTGTTTCTCATTTTATAGTTTAATTTTATTTTTTGTGCAAAATTACTTGCCTTTTTTTATCTGCACAATACTCAAATATAGTGATTTTTTATTTTTTTAGAACTTTATCTACTCTTTATGTGTTATTGATTCAAACTTTAAAAACTTAGTATTATGAAAAAATTATGTTTAATTATTATGGTTATGTTTTTCAATGTCAATCTAATAGCACAAACTGATTTGATAAAAAGTGTTATTGATGGTAGTTTTTTTGAGTTTCCTCAAATAAGGGAAAGTGTTTGTGATATGCGTATGTTTTTCCCTACAAAGGGTGTTAAACCTGCGGAATATAATCGCTATGAGTTTAAGACAAAGAGCGATGATGCTATTGGCAATATTATGTTGGAGACTTTGAATGGGGAATTGATTTCTTTTGAAGAAAGTCTTGAATTGGCAAAGGCTGATGGTATTATTGTTTTGCATAGAGGGAAAATTGTGTTTGAAAGGTATTATGGTTTTTTAGAGCCTGATGGTACTCACGCTGTTATGTCGGTGAGCAAAACTCTAACAGGTACGCTTGGGGCTGTGCTTGTTGCGGAAGGGGTGCTTGATGAGGGGAAAACTGCTTCGTATTATGTGCCTGAATTGCAAGGCTCTGCTTTTGGAAATGCTACAATTAGAGAGTTGCTTGATATGACTACTGCTTTGGATTATGATGAAAATTATAACAATCCTTCTTCTCGTATTTGGGAGTTTTCACAAGCGGGAACGCCTTACCCTAAGCCTGAGGATTATAAGGGTGCTAAAAGTTATAGGGAGTTTTTGCAGAGTGTTAAACAAAAGGGTGTGCATGGCAAAAAGTTTGCTTACAAAACTATAAACACCGATGCGTTGGCGTGGGTTATTACAAGGGTTTGCGATAAGCCTATTTCAGAATTGATTTCCGAAAGATTTTGGAAACCAATGGGTGCTCACGTTGAGGGATACTATCAATTAGATGCTACAGGTACGGAGTTTGCTGGGGGTGGTTTTAATGGTGCGTTGAGAGATTTAGCGGCGTTTGGAGAAATGATAAGAAATGATGGTTTTTTCAATGGAAAACAAATTTTGCCTAAAGGTTTAATGAATGACCTTTTAGAAAAATCTAATGCAAATAAGTTTGATAAGGAGAGTTATCCGATATTGAAAGGTTGGGCTTATAGAAATATGTGGTGGATTACTAAAAACTCAGACAATGCCTTTTGTGCAAGAGGTGTTCATGGGCAAGTAATTTACATAAATCCAAAGGCTGAAATGGTTTTGGTTAGATTGGCCTCTCACCCTGAGGCTTCAAATAGTGTAAATGATCCTTTTTCTCTGCCTGCTTATCAAGCGGTGGCTGATTACTTGAAAACAAAATAATTTTTAAAAAATAAAGAGTGGATTACCACTCTTTATTTCTTTCTTGTTCCATTGTTCCTGATTCTATTTCTTGCACATAATTGCTGCAATCCATATCTATACTCATTGTTGGCGGACGATCGAAATCGCCTTTATAGAAATTGAGTTTGGAGTCTTGTTCGCATCGTTTCATAAATAAGGCATAGACTGGAAGTGCCATTGATGCTCCTTGTCCTAAGGAGGTTGAGCGGAAGTGGATACTTCTTAATTCTCCTCCTACCCAAACGGCTGTTGCTAATTTCGGATTTATGCCTATGAACCAACCGTCTGAATTGTTGTCTGTCGTTCCTGTTTTTCCTGCTATCGTGCTTGTGAGTCCGTATCTGTATCTTAGTCGTCCTCCTGTACCACCATCTACAACGCCTTTCATAAGTTCCAATACTAAATACGAGGTTTCTTCATCTATTGCTGAGTTGCTTTTTGAGTTAAACACCTCTAAAACCATTCCTTTGTTATCACATATTTTTGTTATAAAGATTGGCTCTTTGTGTATTCCCTTATTTGCAAAGGTGGACATTGCTGCCGCCATTTCTATCACGGAAAGGTCTGGCGTTCCCAAACAAATAGAAGGATAAGCCTCCATTGGAGTTGTGATTCCCATTTGCTTTACTAAATCAACTACGGCTTGTGGTGTTGTGTAGTCTTTGATTAGGGCTGCCGAAATGTAGTTTATTGAGTTGGCTAAGGCCCATTTTAATGTTACATTCTCGCCTTCTCTGCAATCTTCGTTCGAGTTTTTAGGAGTCCAATTGTCATATTCTTCAAAGGTTACTGGAGAATTTTCCATTTCATAGCAAGGTGATAGTTCGCTATCGCGCATTGCTGCTGCGTAAACAAATGGTTTGAAGGTTGAGCCTACTTGTCTTCTTCCAAGTTTTGCGTTGTCAAATTTAAAATGCTTGTAGTTGATTCCTCCAACATACACTTTTATGTGTCCTGTTTGTGGTTCGATTGAAACCATTCCCGTATTTAGGAAGTGTTTGTAGTATCGTAGTGAATCCCATGGCGACATTATTGTGTCTTTATCGCCTGCCCAAGAAAAGACTCTCATGTTTGTTTTTTCTTTAAACTTGGATTTTATTTCTTTTTCTGATAGTCCTTCTGATTTTAGATAACGATATCTGTCGGAGTTTTTCATCGCTTGTAGGTAATACTTGTCTATGTCTTCTTTGCTTATGCCTGTAAATGGTGCGTCTTTGTATCCTTTGGTGTGTTGAAAGAATTGGGCTTGCAAATTAGTGAAGTGTTCTTTTACTGCTTCTTCTGCATATTTTTGCATCTTGTAATTGATGGTTGTATATATCTTTAATCCATCTTTATGCACATCATAGTTTTCTCCGTTGGCTTTATAGTGTGTCTTACACCATTCTTTCATATAGTTTCTTAGCATTTCTCGGAAATAAGTCGCAATTCCATCATCATGTGATTGTGAGTTGAAACGCAATTCTATTGGCTTTGATGATTTTTCTTTGTATTCAGCCTCGCTTATGTATCCATATTTTTGCATTTGACTCAATACTACGTTTCTTCTTCGATTTGCATTTTCTGGATTACGCACAGGACTATAAGCTGTAGGTGCTTTTAATAATCCAACTAATACTGCGGCTTCTTCAACTTCTAATTCTGATGGTTTTTTTGAAAAGAATATTTGTGAGGCTGCTTTAATTCCAAATGCATTGCTACCATAATCAACTGTATTTAGATACATTGATAAGATTTCTTCTTTGGAATAGTTTCTTTCAAGCTTGACTGCTACTATCCATTCTTTGAGTTTTGCAAATACTGTTCCTATTGCTGATTTTTGTTCTCGTGGGAAAAGATTTTTTGCTAATTGTTGAGTTAGCGTACTGCCACCTCCCGAACTTTTATTGCCTCCTAAAACGGTTTTTGTCAATACTCTCATCAAGGAACGCAGGTCAATTCCTGAGTGCTCATAGAATCTTGCATCTTCTGTTGCGATAAGAGCATTAATTAAATTAGGAGATATATCTTTATATGTTACATTTGAACGATTTTGTATGCCAATATATCCTATTAATTCGCCAGAATCAGAGTAAACCTCGGTTGCAAGATTTGCTTTTGGGTTTTCTAATTGTTCAAACGTCGGCATAAATCCAAAGGAGCCTAAGGATAACATTATAAAGAACACTATAACTGCTATTAAAAAGAAGATATATGTTCCCCACATTATTGTTACATACTTTTTAAACTTATTTGTTTTAGTTTTTTTCTTTGTTGTTTCACTCATATCAAAAACTATTTATTTTTTAATCTTGATATTCTAAATGTAAGCCTATGTCAATGATTCCTTTTAGTGTAGAATCTATTGTTGCTTGACGCAATTCAAATGTGTATTTACCTGTTTGGTTAAATTTTATATCTTTTGCTATCCAAAAACGATTGTCTCTTATTTCGGAAGAGCCTTTTCCTTTCCAGGTTCCGTCAGGATATGCAAGGTAACACTCTATTGTATCTTGTTTTGTTACTTTTCCGTTTGGCAAAATCGTATTCATATAAAAATATATATTGCTATATGGATACTCTATCGTATTTCTGATATTCAAAGCTAACTTATAGGTTTTTACCGTATCAGTTATTTCTATTTCATAATACAATTTGTCTGTTGTTTTCCACATTTGCTCATTCACTTCTTTGTTTTCATCATAAACAACATTGTGATTGCAAGCGCAAAACAAGACTAACAATAACAAAACGCTTATTCTATTAATTATAGTCTTCATTGAAATCTTGTTTTTGTGAGTTTTTGTCTTTATCTAACTTTTCTGCAAACGATTCAAGGTCTTTTACTGCTATATTCTTCGCATTTTTATCCATTATGTACCTAACCGATTTTGCAGATAATGGGAATAATTCTGTGCTTCCTTGATAAGAATACCAAAATAGGCGTTTAAATACATCTACCTTATGATATATCGCTTTACCTTTTTCAGTTTCTAAATCCACTCCTAATTCTGGTATTTTATTTAGCGATTCTACATAAACATCATACTCATAATTTAAACAGCATTTAAGTTTTCCACATTGTCCTGCTAATTTTTGAGGATTTGGGAAAAGCTGTTGAGTTTTTGCAACCACAGTTGAAACAGAGTTAAAGGTGTTTAGCCAAGTGCTACAACAGAGTTCTCTTCCGCAAGTACCAATTCCGCCCAATCTACTCGCCTCTTGCCTTGCACCAATTTGCTTCATTTCAATTCTAATTCTAAATTCCTCTGCCAAAGACTTTATTAACTGACGAAAATCCACTCTTTCATCTGCTGTATAGTAAAAGATTGCTTTTGTACCATCGCCTTGAAATTCCACATCATTGACTTTCATTTTAAGATTATAACGATTTGCATAATCCCTTGTTTTGAAAATCATATCATCTTCCTTTCTCACCGATTGCAACCACTTTTCTATATCAGCCGCTTTCGCTCTTCTATATAACCTTTTAAAGTCAGAATTTATGTCCACTTTCTTTTTCTTCATCTGAATCCTACACAATTCTCCCGAAAGCGTAACAATTCCTATATCGTGCCCAGGATTTCCTTCCACAGCTACAACATCTCCTTCCGAAATCTCTAATCCTTCAGGTAAACGATAGAAATCTTTTCTTGAATTTTTAAATCTAACCTCTACAACATTGCAAGCATTTCCATTTGAGGGAGAATGAATATGTCCCATCCAATTATGAACATTCATCTTTGAGCAATTATCAACCTCTTTCTTTGAAATAGGTCTATAAGATATAGGTTCCTTGCTACAACCTCTTGACAAAAGATCACTTACTTGGAATTTATCCTTTTCAATATCAGGTTCCTCATCAAAATAAGGGTGAATAAATTGTTCTAATAACTTATCCCTTTGTTCTATCTCTTTAATTTCTTTTTTTTCTGCGTCCATATTACAAAAATAAATGAATTATATATTATTTATATTAAGCATTCTTAATTAATTTACCAATGTTAATTGCCAAAGTTAAAAATATCATTTTAGCATTACCATTACGCATTACCTCTTGCATAGCTTTTTCTGTCAATCTCTGTATATTAACAAGATTTTTAGGAGTAATAAATTTTGAAAACTTAGCTTTAAAATCCTTTTCCTCAGAAGAAAAATTACAAAGCTTATCTATATTCAATTCCCCTTGCAAAAAACATTCTCTATATAGTTCAAGAGTATAATTTAAATACACTTTCAATTCCTCTCTTCCCATTTTACAAATCTTTTCCACCAACTTGTAAATCTCAGCCAAAGAAGAATTATAAGCAAAGGCCAATCTATTGAACTGAATAAACAACTGCCTATAATCAGCCTTACTATCCGAACCCCAAGAAAGCGCCTTAATCAAATTTCCCTCAGCAAAGCCCAAGACATTTTCCACTTGCTCAAAACCTTCTTGCAACAAATATTGTTCCAAATCAGAATCCGAAATTGGAGGCACCTTTATAAGTTGAGTTCTTGATAAAATAGTTGAAAGAAGCGACTCACTATTTTCTGCAACCAAAAGAAACAAAGTATTTTCGTATGGTTCTTCAAGTATTTTCAACAATTTATTAGCCGCATCTACTTGCAATTTATCAACACCCCATACAATATTTATCTTATATTGAGATTCGTAAGTTTTAAGCGTTAGGTTTTTAATTATAGTATTCGCATCTCTAACATTGATTGCACCTTGTTTATTATCCACACCAAGTTCTTGATACCACGATTCTAAATCTATGTAAGCATTTTTAGACAAAACATAATCTCTAAAACAATCTAAAAAACTTATACTCTCATTATTTTTATCTACCGACTTAGTTGTGGTATTTGGAAAGGTAAAAAACAAATCAGGGTGTGATAGTTTTTGATATTTTAAGCAAGAAGGACACTTTCCGCACGAATCAGCTTTCAATTCTCCTTGTTCTACATTTTCAAACACTTGCTTATCCGTACAAGAAACAAACTGAGCATACGCCAAAGCAAGAGCAAATCCGCCATAACCTGCACTTCCTAAAAACAACTGTGCATGACTTACTCTATTGTTTAAAACAACATCAATCAATGTGTTTATTAAATTTCTTTGTCCTACTATTTGCTCAAATCGCATAAAACTATACCATTTTAAACCTACAAAAATACGACAAATTCCAATAAAACGGTACTATAACACAAAAAAAAGCGAGTTTTATCCTAAAATAAAACTCGCTTTCACTTTAAAATTCACTTTTTAATACTCAAAAGAGAAATTTTCAGACATAAATTCGTCCTCTGCCTCTGGCTTTTGAGTCTCTTCTTGCTTAGCAGCTCTATTTGTAACTGACTTTTGCAAAGAAGCTATCATTGCTCCAAGCATTTTTGTCATTTCCATCAACACTTCAATTGAAGCCTCATTTTGTTCTTGTGTAAAAACGCCTTTTTTATACGCCATTGCAGTGTAAACAACACACTCTCTAATAGCCGCTTTTGCGTCTTTTAAAAATTGAATTAATTGAGTTTTATGACGAGATGAGCCTTCTGCAATATTTAAAGACACTCTACTTGCTGAATTTACAAGTGGTTTAAACACCAAATCTGCATCCAATCCATTTAATTGACAATTTTGATTAAGCAACCAATTAACATAATCCAAAGATTTGTGATAAACTCTTAAATCTTCAAATCTGAAAAAGCT
>RHMF01000646.1_pt1 | contig 15068 bp, 10 predicted proteins | sample 5365151 | NCBI WGS metagenome assembly RHMF01 (sample SAMN10266501, study PRJNA497801) | feces metagenome | isolation source: feces | host: Bos taurus | place: China: Prairie of Fairy Mountain | collected 2017-08-14 | reverse complement strand
AGCGCGATAAGGGGTGTTACGACAATCGTAAGTCCCTCAAACATAAGGGCTGGCACCTGATAGGTGAGCGACTTACCGCCTCCCGTAGGCATAAGTGCCAACGTATCTCGCCCCGCAAGTACCGAGGCTATGATATCACCCTGCACAGGGCGGAAACTATCGTAGCCCCACTTTTGGCGTAGGATATCCTCGGCGGAGGTTGTGGTATGGATGTCGTTCTCTATCATAGTGCAAAGTTACAATTTTTTGTACTCTTTTCATATTCTGTGGAATTTTTTTCTTATCTTTGCCGCGTAACTTATTCACTATAAGTTAATACCCCGCACCCGCCACGGTGGCAGAGTGATAAATGTGAGGGGGAGGAATGGGAGTAAGTAAGGCGAGGTAGGATAGTTTATGGCAAGACGTAGAGCGTTATATTCATTTGTTATGGTGACAATTTATGTTGTTGCCACGATGCTCTCATCTTTGTCGTTGCTTCTCTGCGAGCATCACCATCCCCACCACCCACATCACCACGCGGAGTGTCATCACGAGGGTTGCAACTGCGGGAATGAGGTCACTATTGGCCCAGATTGTTGCGACCATCATCACCCTATACTTGGCGATAATCACACCGACTATATCGACTCGTCGCATCGTAGCGACTCCCGAGCATCACACGCCGTGGCGCTTATGCTGCTACCTATGGTGGTGGATAATATCTCGGGCGAGAAGGCTCTCGATATCTATACCGCCTCATTGGAGCGGAGTGTCTTGGATTTCGCGCTGCCCGATGTTGCGTATCTCTCGTCGGCGGGACTACGCGCACCTCCCGCATTGGCTTAACTATCTCGGTGAGAGATAGCTCCTTCCCGTGTCTATACGTGGGAGGTATCATTGATTTATTAATTTAAGCCAAAAACGAAAAATGAAAAAATCTATATTTCTATTAGTTGCAATGTTGTGCCTTCCGATGATGGTTATGGCGCAGCGTACTTTGTCGGGTAAGATTACCGACGCGAATAATGGTCAGCCACTCATCGGCGCGACACTCTATTGGAAGAATACCACTGCGGGCGCTACATCCACAGCGGATGGTAGCTATGCTATTAAGCGAGTTTCGGGCTTCGACACGATTGTTGTCGACTACCTCGGCTACGATATCGTGGAGTTGGAGGTTGCGAAGGAGGTTGCGACACTCGATATCGAGTTGCACCCTTCGGCTGTGGATATCGACGAGGTTGTTGTCGAGGGACAGCAGCGTGGTAACTATGCCAAGAGTAGCGGTATCACACGCGACGAGCAGATTTCCTTTGCGGGATTGTGTAAGATGGCCTGCTGCTCGTTGGCCGAGTCGTTCGAGAACTCGGCATCTGTAACCGTAGGTTATAGCGATGCTATCTCTGGCGCACGACAGATTAAGATGCTCGGCTTGGCGGGTACCTACACACAGATTTTGGACGAAAATCGCCCTATTATGCAGGGTGCGGGTGCTACCTATGGCCTTAGCTATACGCCAGGTATGTGGCTCAACTCTATTCAGGTGTCGAAGGGTGTTGCATCAGTTACTGCGGGCCACGAGGCTATCACCGGTCAGATTAACCTCGAGCATCGTAAGCCTACCGACGACGAGCGTTTCTTCCTTAACCTCTACTTCGACTCGGAGCTTCGTCCCGAGATTAACGTGTCGTCGGCGATTCCATTGACTAAGGATAAGAGCCTCTCAACGGTGATTATGGCACACGGCTCGTTGGATACCTCGCACCACGATATGAACAAGGATGGCTTCGCGGATATGCCTAAGGCCAACCAGATTAACGTGGCTAATAAGTGGTTGTGGCAGAATGCTGGTGGCGTGCAGCTTCGTTGGGGCTGGAAGGTGGTGAACGAGAACCGCCTTGGTGGTCAGATGTCATACTCGAAGAGCCTCTACGACGAGATGATGACTAACCCTCTCGCAACGCCTTATGGCTCGCAGATTCATAACCGCAATATCAACGCATACGTAAAGCTCGGTATCCCTGTGGGTTATGAGCGTACGTTTACGGGCGACCCTGCGGATGCTGTGCAGAATAACGTGGCAATGATTCTCGACTATGATAACTACCTTACTGACTCCTATTTCGGTGTAAATAAGGTGGATGTTATGGAGGATGCCTTCCGCTTCAACATTACCTATGCTCACTACTTCACGCAGCGCTCGTCGTTGAACGCTGGTGCTTCGGCTTATGTGCGCCTTATGGATAACAACTACCTCCAGCAGAGCGCTTCGGAGAGTGGTATAGAGCCTATGTGGAGCGTAAAGGGTAAGTCGATGCTTGCCGAGCCAGGTCTCTTTGCCGAGTACACCTATAACATCGAGGAGAAGTTCTCGTTGGTTGTTGGTGTTCGTGGCGACTACTCGATGGTCGATGGCGACTACTACTACGATGCCGAGCCACAGTTGTTGCTCACACCACGTTCGCATATCAAGTGGAACATCACACCACGCACAACGTTGCGTGCTTCGGCAGGTATGGGTTACCGCCGTCAGAACCTCGTGACGGATAACGTATGGATGATGACCACATCGCGTAACATCCTCTATGGCAACCTTACCAACGATATGGAGACTGCAGCAACGTTTGGTGGTAGCCTCTCGCAGACATTCCGCCTTGCGGGTGATGACCAGACAACAATTAGCTTCGACTACTTCCGCACGCAGTTCCTAAACACTATGGTTTTCGACCAGGAGACTGCGGATAATACCATACTTATATATAATACAACGGGTAAGTCTTATACCGATAACTTCCAGGTGGACTTCAACTGGACGCCATTCCGAGGCTTTGACCTCTTTGCAACGTTCCGCTATACCAACGCCAAGATGACTCTCGAGCGTGATGGCGAGGAGTATCTCGTGGAGCGCCCACTAACATCGCGCTATAAGGGCCTTATCAACATCCAGTATGCCGTGCAGCGTTGGGTATTCGACGTTACGGCGCAGCTCAATGGCCCTGTACGCCTTCCAGAGCTTGGTGGCGACTTGGTGAAGGCACAGACAAATCCTACGTTGTCACCTTCGTACCCTATGTTCTTTGCACAGGTGAGCTACAAGATGAGTAACCTTACATTGTATCTCGGTTGCGAGAATATTGCAAACTATTTGCAGGGTGTTGATGGTAACGGTAACTTGCCAATCGTAGGTGGTAATGCTCCTTATGCCGAGGGTTTCAACTCTTCGCAGGTGTGGGGACCACTTATGGGTAGAAAGTTCTATATTGGCTTGCGCCTCAATATATACTAAACAATAAAATATATAACCGATACGTTAATTATATAAAACCTATAAATTATGAAGAAGATTATTTTGATGTGCCTTGTAGCACTTTTCGGAATTGGAATGGCTAACGCTCAGGAGCCTAAGAGTGCAGCAAAGAAGAGCGTAACTGTAGAGTTCGTAACAGATATCGACTGCGCAGGTTGTGCGAAGAAGGTTACTAATACTATCCCTTATGAGAAGGGTGTTAAGGATGTTAAGGTTGACGTTCCTACAAAGACCGTAACCGTAACCTACGACCCTACAAAGACCAACAACGAGACTCTTGTTAAGGCCTTCACAAAGATTAAGATTAAGGCTACTCCAAAGAAGTAATTAGCGGTTGCCTATTAATAAAAATAGCCTGTCCAGAAGTGGACAGGCTATTTTGTTATGCTATCGAGGGTGATTACATCACGATGTTGATGATCTTACCCTTAACAACGATAATCTTCTTTGGAGCCTTACCCTCGAGCCACTTCTGTGCGCCCTCGGTAGTTACGATATGCTCGGCAATGGCGTTCTGCTCCATATCCAAAGCATACTCCTGCTTGAAGCGCAACTTACCGTTAATCATCACAGGGTACTCGAATGAGTTCTCCACGAGATACTCAGGGTTGAACTCTGGGAACTTAGCATCGCAAACCGTAGTCTGGTTGCCCATAGCGTGCCACAACTCCTCGGCGATATGTGGTGCGAAAGGTGCGATAAGGGCTGTCAAAGGCTCCAAAATCTCACGCTTCGAGCAGTCGCCAAGCTCGTTAAGGCAAATCATAAAGGCTGCCACAGAGGTGTTGAACGAGAAGTTCTCGATATCCTCTGAAACCTTCTTAATAGTCTTGTGTAGGCTCTTAAGCTCGGCAGGTGTAGCCTTCTGGTCGTTCACGAGGAACTCGCCATCGCGGTTGTAGAACTTCGACCACAAGCGGCGCAAGAACTTATGAACACCATCAATACCGTTAGTATCCCAAGGCTTAGACTGCTCCAATGGGCCGAGGAACATCTCATACATACGCAACGTATCAGCACCATAAGCATCTACGATATAGTCTGGGTTTACGACGTTGAACATCGACTTCGACATCTTCTCGATAGCCCAGCCGCAGATATACTTGCCATCCTCCAAGATAAACTCCGCATCGCGGAACTCTGGACGCCACTGGCGGAATGCCTCAAGGTCGAGAACATCGTTCTTCACGATGTTTACATCGACGTGAATCTCCTGTGTGTCGTACTCCTTCTTAAGGCCGAGCGACACGAACTTATTAGTACCCACAACGCGGTATACGAAGTTCGAGCGGCCCTGAATCATACCCTGGTTCACGAGCTTCTTGAATGGCTCCGACTCGCATACGTAGCCCAAGTCGTAGAGGAACATATTCCAGAAACGTGAGTACATAAGGTGTCCCGTAGCGTGCTCAATACCACCCACATAAAGGTCTACGTTACGCCAATACTCGTTAGCCTCCTTGCCTACCAAGCCCTTGTTGTTGCGTGGGTCCATATAGCGAAGGAAGTATGCCGAAGAGCCTGCGAAACCTGGCATTGTCGAGAGCTCAAACTGATAACCCTCCTCGTTGCACCAATTCTCTACGCGTGCCAATGGTGGCTCACCCTCTGCCGTAGGGCCGAAGTTCTCGATAGGTGGCAATGTAAGTGGAAGCTTCTCATCCTCAAGACGATATGCAACATCATCCTTGTAGTAGATTGGGAATGGCTCACCCCAGTAGCGCTGACGTGAGAAGATAGCATCACGAAGACGATAGTTCACAAGACGCTTACCCAAGCCGCGACGCTCAACCTCCTGGAACATAAAGTCGATAGCCTCCTTCACGTCCATACCGTTGATGATGTCGGAGTTGATGAGCTTACCCTCCTTCGCATCGTAAGACTCCACCTCGAGGTTACCACCCTCAACAACAGGGATGATATCGAGGCCAAAGTGGCGAGCAAAGGCGTAGTCACGTGAGTCGTGCGCAGGAACCGCCATAATAGCACCTGTACCGTAGCCCGAGAGTACGTAGTCCGAGATGTAGATTGGAATAGCGTTGCCTGTGAATGGGTTAATAGCGTAAGAGCCAGTCTTTACGCCACTAACACGCTTCGTATCGGCGATACGCTCACGCTCCGAGCGACGCTTTGTCTCTGCGATATAAGCCTCCACAGCCTCGCGGTTATCCTCCGTAGTAAGCTCTGCTACCCACTCGTGCTCTGGTGCGATAACCATAAACGTCACGCCGTAGATAGTATCAGGACGTGTGGTGAAGATCTCCAACTTACGCTCCGAGCCTGCAACATCGAAGAATACCTGCGCACCTACCGAGCGACCAATCCAGTTACGCTGAATCTCCTTCAACGACTCGCTCCACTCCAACGTGTCAAGGCCATCCAACATACGCTGTGCGTATGCCGTAACGCGCAACAACCACTGCTTCATACGCTTCTGCTCCACAGGGTGGCCACCACGAACCGAGAGTCCCTCCTTAACCTCGTCGTTAGCCAGTACGGTGCCAAGTGCTGGACACCAGTTTACCATCGTGTCGGCACGGAATGCAAGGCGGTAGTTCTGAAGCACCTGCTCGCGCTCTGCCTCCGACATAGCGCACCACTCTGCTGCCGAGAAGTCGAGTGCCGTAGTCTCTACAGCATCCAAGCCCTCGGTACCACGCTCCTCGAAGTGGGTGATAAGTGCCGAGATAGGCTCTGCCTTCTGACTCTTGTTGTTATACCAGTGGTCGAACATCTGCAAAAATGCCCACTGTGTCCAGTGATAGTACTCTGGGTCGCAGGTGCGTACCTCGCGTGACCAGTCGAACGAGAAGCCAATCTTGTCGAGCTGCGAACGGTAGCGTGCGATATTCTCGTCGGTTGTTACTGCTGGGTGCTGACCTGTCTGGATAGCATACTGCTCGGCAGGAAGACCGAACGCATCATAACCCATAGGGTGCAACACGTTAAATCCCTTCTGACGCTTGTAGCGCGAGTAGATATCCGATGCAATGTATCCGAGTGGGTGACCTACGTGGAGTCCCGCACCCGATGGATATGGGAACATATCCAAGACATAGAACTTTGGACGTGAAGGGTCTACCTCTACCTTGTAGGTACCCTCTTCGCTCCATCTCTTCTGCCATTTCTGCTCAATGGCTTTAAAATTATACTCCATAAAGTGTTTGTTTATAATATATTATATTGTCTATTCGTCGTCATCATCAATAAACGCTCCCTCGTCAAAGTAGAAGCCATCCATAAGGGCATCTATATCACGTCGCTCCTTCTTCGTAGGGCGTCCCGTACCGCGGTCGCGGAATACGAAGATAGTCTCGTGAGGTACGTTTAGCTTATCCAACTCCTCCTGCGGTGTGCAGTTTAGACAGTAGGTAGGTACGTTCTTCGCGGGCTGGCGGCTCGACACAAGTTCGAGAACCTTATAGCTATATGTCACTCTCTCGCGGCGTACCGAAATCATATCGCCAATCTTCACCTCGCGCGAAGGCTTGGCGTAGGCGTTGTTCACCGTAACGCGGTTTTGGCGTATGGCATCCGCAGCGTCGCTACGTGTCTTGAAGATACGCACCGCCCAGAGATATTTATCTAATCGAATGTCGCTCATAATTAATGTTTTGTTGTAGGTGTTGTAGATGGCATTCTGCTAACACTGATAATCATACCGAGTGCCAACGACATCGATAGAAGCGACGAGCCACCGCGCGAGATAAGCGGTAGTGTCTGTCCTGTCTCGGGGAATAGGTTCACTTGAACAAGGATGTGTAGCATTGCCTGACAGGTGATTAGAAGCCCCAGTCCTGCTGCCATAAGTGTCGGGAAGGCGGTAGTACATCGGCGGCAAATCTCTATCGAGCGGAAGGTAATCCACAGATAGAGAAGCATAAGCATCAGCGCCGCAACAACGCCATACTCCGATGCGAAGAAGGCATAGGCGTAGTCGCTCTCGGGGTGGATAACAACGGCACGTGAGGTACTATGTCCCGCGCCCTCACCCGTAAGGCCTCCATTGCGTATGGCAATCATTGCTCGCTCGGTATCCGAAAGTTCGTAGACATACTCTTTTTTGCTATCGGTTGTCATCTCCGTCATCCAGCGCGTTAGGCGCGTTAGGGCGGTGTCGCCACGTCCCATACCCACCAACGAGAGGAGCGTGAAGCCTACCACAGCACACGCCACGCCAAAACCTAAGGTCTTTACCAACTCGCGGCGTGAAACACGACCGATGTATAGCGTAAGCATCGAGGCGATACCCACAATAACGGCCGAGGAGATATGTGCAGGGGCAATAACGCCACACGATATTACCACAGGGCCTAACAGTGGCCAGGTATTCTCCCTTATAATCTGCCTCTGCTTTGGGTCGCCAAGGCGGAATGACGTGGGGATGAGTTTCATCTTGTCGATAGTCGTCTGCCTATCGGCCATACTACGCGCAAGCATCACGATGGTACACACCTTCAGAATCTCCGAGGGCTGGAATTGGAATGGTCCAATTGGCAACCATCGTGCTGCGCCATTGGTGGTGCTACCCACGAAGTAGGTGGCAACGGTGAGGATTACCATCAGCCAATACATCGCACCTGCCCAGCGGTGGTAGAAGGTGAAGTTTACCTTATGTGCCACGAAGATAACGGGTACGGACATCACAAGAATCAGCATTATCTGCTGGCGCAACGACTCTGTTGTCGTAAGGCTCGAGGTGATGTCGTATGCCATCTTCGCCGTCGAGGAGTAGACCACAAGGATAGATACGACAATCAACACTGCGTATATCATCCACAGTGTGCGGTCGCCCTCCAATATCGGAATTCGTTGTGGTGCCTCCTGGGGCGTAATTCTCTCTCTATTGCTCATTAGGTTACTCCTTGTTTAAGATATTTTCTGCTACCCACGCCTTGAACATACGGCCTCGCTCCTCGTAGTTGCGGAAGAGGTCGAAGCTCGCGCAAGCAGGCGACAGAAGCACCGTATCTCCAGCCTCGGCAACATCACGTGCCGCAGCCATAGCATCCTCGAAGGTGTTGCAGTCGCGGATTACGGGGATGATATCCGCAAACTCCCTCTTTAGCTTGGCGTTATCCACACCCATACAGATGAGGGCCTTCACCTTGCGGCGTGCAAACTCCTTGAGTGGCCCGTAGTCGTTACCCTTATCCGTACCTCCAGCGATCCACACCGTAGGACGCTTCATACTCTCCAGAGCATACCACACCGAGTCGACATTCGTAGCCTTCGAGTCGTTAATCCACTCGATGTCGTTATGCTTACCCGCAGGCTCCAAGCGATGCTCCACAGGCGAGAATTCGTAGATAGAGCGCTTTATAGATTTTGGGTCTACGCCCGCCGCCAACGTAGCCAAGGCTGCCGACATAGCGTTGTAGACGTTGTGCATACCCTCAATCTTCATCTTGCGCGTGTCGATAGTTACCGACTTCTTGCCTACCGTTGCGGTGAAGGTGTGGCCCTCGAGGACAGCATCGCCATCGCCACTTGCAATTGCGGTGTTGATAGCAAATGGTAACTGGTGCGCACGCAACGTGTCGTCCATCTCCACGAGCATCTGCTGCGTCGTAGGGTCATCAGCCGAGAAGATAAAGTAGTCGGCCGTGGTCTGATTCTGCGTGATACGCATCTTCGAGCGTGCGTAGTTCTCGAGTTTATAGTCGTAGCGGTCGAGGTGGTCGGGAGTGATGTTGGTAAGCACTCCGATGTCGGCCTTAAATTTGTAGCAACCATCGAGCTGGAACGAGCTAAGTTCCAATACGTGCCAGAAGTATTTGTCGGTAGCCACCGAGTATGCGAAGCTCTCGCCGATGTTACCACCGAGCGACACCTTACGGCCTGCGTCGACCATAATCTTATAGATAAGCGATGTTGTGGTTGTCTTACCATTCGAGCCTGTGATACAGATGGTCTTTGCCACGCCCTTGTAGCGTGCTGCGAACTCTATCTCGGAGATTACGGGAATGCCACGCTCACGAATCTTCTTTACCATAGGTGCTGTGTCGGGAATACCTGGCGACTTAATAACCTCGTTAGCATCCAAGATACGCTCCTCGGTATGCTGTCCCTCCTCATACTCCACACTCCACTCATCGAGGCGAGCCTTGAACTTATCGGCAATCTTGCCCATATCCGAGAGGAATACATCGAAACCCTTCTTCTTTGCAAGGATGGCAGAGCCGTAGCCCGAGATACCACCACCCAAAACTGCTATCTTACGTTTCATATCGTGTAGGTTTTTTGTCGTTACTGAATCTTAAGTGTTATAAGTGTTAGTGCGGCCAAGAGTAGGGAGATGATGAAGAATCGCATCATAACCTTTGTCTCGAACTGTCCCTTCTTCTGGAAGTGGTGGTGGAGTGGCGACATCAGCAATATGCGTCGTCCCTCGCCATACTTACGTTTTGTATATTTGAAGTAGCCCACCTGAACCATCACCGAGAGTGCCTCGATAAGGAAAATACCGCAGAGCAATGGTAGGAGCAACTCCTTACGGATGCAGAGTGCGAAGACGGCGATGATACCACCAATGGTAAGCGAGCCTGTGTCGCCCATAAATATCTGCGCAGGGAAGGAGTTATACCATAGGAAGCCTATCAGCGCTCCCGCGAATGCCGCAGCGAAGACTATCAACTCACCACTGTTGGGGATATACATAATGTTGAGGTAGTCCGAGTAGATGAGGTGTCCCGAGAGGTATGCCAAGATACCCAAAACCAAGACGATTGGTACGGAGACTCCCGTAAGAAGACCGTCGATACCATCCGTGAGGTTTGCACCGTTCGACACCGCCGTAATTACGAATATCGCAACAAGGATATAGAGCAACCACGCGAGGGTTTCGTTACCCGCGGTGAAGAACTTATAGTCGAGCATCGTATCCTTAAGGAATGGGATAGAGGTCTTTGTGGTCTTCTCGGGGGTGGTGCTGATAACCTGCTTCTCGGTGTAGCTGCTTACAACCTCGCCAGTCTGCACATCGGTGATGTTATAGCGCTTTGTTTCGAAGTTCTTCTCGTGGATTACGATATCGCTCGAGAGCCACATCGTGGTACCCACGATGATACCCAAGCCTACCTGACCAACAATCTTGAAACGTCCCTTGAGGCCCTCCTTCTTGTGGCGGAACACCTTGATGTAGTCGTCAAGGCCGCCGATGAAGCCGAGCCATAGGGTAGATATGAGCATCAGCTGAATATATACGTTGCGGAGGTCGCCGAAGAGGAGTACGGGGATGATTACCGCAAGGATGATGATGATACCACCCATCGTTGGCGTTCCCTTCTTCTGCATCTGTCCCTCGAGGCCGAGGTCGCGGATATCCTCGCCAATCTGCTGCTTCTTTAGGAAGCGGATTATGCGCTTGCCGATGATAATCGCGATGATGAGCGAGAGGATGATTGCCGCCGCCGAGCGTACGGAGATATACTCTCCAACACGCATACCTGGTAGGTCGGTGTTCTGGTCTAGGTATTCAAAGAGTCTATAAAGCATTGTGAGTTAGTTTTGTTTCTGTCCGTAAAATTTAGTTGTTGTGTGTCGTTGAGAAGGCATTGCGAATCTCCTCGCGGTCGTCGAAGTGGTGCTTCTCGGTGCCGATAATCTGGTAATCCTCGTGGCCCTTACCCGCAATAAGTATGATATCTCCGGCGTGTGCCAACATCGCCGCGGTGCGGATAGCCTCTCTGCGGTCGGTGATGCGTAACCAATTCTTTGCTGTGCCAACACCCGCCACAACATCGTCGAGGATAGCCTCTGGTGACTCGGTGCGAGGGTTGTCGGATGTGAACACCGCGGTTGTGGCGTACTTAACCGCTATGGCAGCCATCTCTGGGCGCTTGGTCTTATCTCTGTCGCCACCGCAGCCACATACAACAAACAGATGCTGCTCATCGCGGCGTACCTCCTCGATGGTCTGAAGCACGTTCTCCAGCGCATCGGGGGTGTGTGCATAGTCGACAATCGCTATTGTGCGGTCCTCGGCAATGATAGTCTCGAAGCGGCCAGCAACAGGTGTCAACTTCGAGAGTGTTGTGAGAACCTCCATCTTGTCGATACCCAGGAGCGTCGCTGCGGCATATACGGTTGTAAGGTTATAGGCGTTGAAGCGTCCTGTAAACTTCACCCACACCTCCTGGTTGTCGATATGTAGGAGCATACCATCGGGTAGCATCTCGATAATCTTGGTGCGGAAATCGGCCATAGAGCGTAGCGACAAACGGTAGTGCTTGGCGTCGCAGTTCTGAAGCATAACCTCGCCATTGCGGTCGTCGATGTTTACTCCAGCCCACGCCTGCTTCGACAGAGCATCGAAGAATGACTTCTTGGCGCGGATATACTCCTTATATGTGCCGTGATAGTCGAGGTGGTCGTGTGTGAGGTTGCTAAAGAGCGCACCTGCGAAGTGTAGTGCCTCGATGCGGTGCTGCGCTGCGGCGTGTGACGACACCTCCATAAAGCAGTAGTCGCAACCCTCGTCGACCATCTCGCGCATCATCTGGTTGAGGCGAATGGAATCGGGGGTGGTGTGCGTAGAGGCTATGCTGCGCTCACCAATGCGGTAGATAACCGTAGATATAAGGCCCGCCTTATATCCCATTGCCATAAACATATCGTAGAGCAGTGTTGCGGTTGTGGTCTTGCCATTAGTTCCCGTAACGCCCACAAGACGCAACTCGCGCGATGGGTGGTCGTAATATGCTGCGGCGATATGTGCCATTGCGATGTTGCTATCCTCCACCTTTACGTAGCTAACGCCCTCCACGCGGCTCTCGGGCATCTCCTCGCAGATGATAGCCACAGCGCCACGCTCGATAGCCGAGGCGATATAGCGGTGGCCGTCGCTCTGGGTGCCACGTACGGCAAAGAAGCAGGCTCCCTGCTCCACAGCACGAGAGTCGTAGGTGAGTGAGCCTACAACGGGGTTTGCGGAGTTCTCTATCTCTAACGCTCGAACATTGTCGAGCAACTCTTCAAGTCGTTTCATAATCAGTATCTCTATCTCTCAAGTGAGAGTTCTATTCTTGTGTTTTCTGTGATGTTTCGTCCTGCGGGGATGCTCTGGCTCTTCACGCGGCCACTACCCTGATGCGTAACCGTAAGTCCAGCACGCTCCAAGAGGTAGAGCGCATCGCTAAGGCCCATACCTACCACGTTAGGCACCTTGCCCTCGCTAATTGTCACTCCCGATATCGTTGTGGCGCTATCCTCAACCGAGGCACGGCTCCACGCCTCACCCTCGCTATTGTCGGTAACCGTATTTGTCATCTTGCTAATCTTTGCCACATAGTTGCTCTTACCCGCCTTGATAGACTTGGGCGTGAACTTCTCCTCGGCGCTCTCAATAGCCGAATGGAGCGTATGGTCGTTGGCATAGATATACTCCATAATATCCGATGCTACGGGAGCCGAGAGGTCGATACCGAAGTAGGTAGGGCTTTCGGGCGTAGCCTGCTTACACACCGCAACCATAATCGTATATTTAGGATTCTCCTGCGGCATAGTGCATATCATCGAGCCATAGTAGTAGTTGTCCTGCTTGCCGTTGATACCGTTGCTCATCTGGATCTTATCAATGCGGCTCTCGCTAACGAACGTACTCCACATCTGTGCAGTACCTGTCTTACAACCGAAAGGTATTGGCAAATCCCTAAAGTGGCGTCCCGTACGCTCCGAGGCTGCTGCAAGACAGCTATCCAAGATTGCCAGCGTATTCTTCGAACACATTCTGTTGATGAGTGTCACAACAGGAGTCTTCTCCACCACCTCGCCATCGCGCTCTATGCGGTCGACAAATCGTGGGGCTACCATACGGCCCTCGTTAGCAACACCATTGTAGAAGGTGAGCATATGGATAGGTGGGATGTCCAACTCATAGCCATAGGCCAAGCGAGGAAGACGTGTACTTGTGCTACCGCGCTGATTCCAATCGGGGCTATCGGCCATCGCAAGTTTTCCCTTACGTTCGCCATACGCCTCGAGGCCTATGTAGTCGTTGAAGCGGAGCTTGGCGAGAAAGTCGGTGTACTTCTCGGGGTTATCCTTGAAACTCTCGTATACGGCCTTTGCGAAGTAGACATTCGACGAGTGTGCAAAGGCATCCTTCAGTGTCACATTACCGTCGCTATCCTTGCCCGCAGCATCGTGCGAGTCCTCAATCTTCGCAGCACCAATCTTTACGGGGTGGTTAGGGCGCGAATGCTCGGTGTTTACCGTGGTGTAGAGGTCATAGCCTCCAATCTCCACAAGTGCCATTGCCGAGGCGAGCTTCATCGTAGAGCCAGGGCTGATGCAGGTAGCAAGGGCGTGGTTGTTAACACGCTCGCTATATGTCGTACCGCGCTCAACACCCGAGCCAAGGCTCACCATACAGAGCATATTTCCGGTCTTAACCTCCATAACCATCGCAACGCCAAACGAGGCTTGCTGCTTGCGTAGCATCGAGTCGAGACGCTCGTGTGCCATACGCTGAAGGCCCGCATCGAGGGTTGTGATGACATTTGCACCATTCTCCACAGGGCGGTTCTTCCTATCCGCCACACGTGTCCAGAAGCCGTGTGCTATCCACTGCTCCTTGCTCAAGCCATTCTTACCCGCGAGGTCGTCGTTGTAGAGTCCCTCGAGTCCCGAGCCTGGCACCTTCTTGCCATTTACAACGATGGTGTCGTAGCGGCCGATGGTCTGACGTGCTATATCTCCCGAAGGGTAGAGACGCTTATCGTGAGGCTCCGCGCTAAAGACGTAGCCCATATTGCCGTTGAAGATAGGGTAGCTGCGGCGCATCATATTCCACTCGTCGATGGTAATCGTACGTGGCAGAATCTTATACGCGCGACGCTTCTTATCCTTGCGCTCTCGCTCCGAGATAAGGCGCTGACGATACTCCGCCTCCGAGATATATTTGTAGTTATGCTCCGCAGCATCCTCTGGCGTGAAGTGCGCCGCAAGGAGCTTCGAGAGAGAGTTTACGTTCTTCTGGTAAGCCTCCGCATCGGCATCTATCATACCCTCCGAGCCGAAGTCGAGCAATATGCTATAACGTAGCGACGAGATTGCCAAAGGCTCACCATCGCGCGAGAGAATCGTGCCACGATGCGCCTCAATGTCGCTATAACGATAGATACCATCCTTCATAACCTCGGCGTTGTGACGCACCGAAGGGCTGATGGCGATAATCCATACGAAACGAAATATGACCGCGATGCCACAGATGATAAGTATGGCATACAGCGACTTAACACGAGAGATGATATCGTGCTTCAGTGTGCGTGGGCGCTTCGGCTTGCTTGCCTCGGCCTTGCCGCTATTTGTGCTTTTATTCTGTGCCATAAACTACTTTTCGATTAATCTGCTCCTCTTCGAGAGGTCTACCAACTCTACGCCGTGGCTCTTGAGGCGTGCCGTTACAGCGCGCTTCGACGAGAGGCTATACTTCTCCTCCTCCTTCAATACCGCACGCTCGTGGAGAATCGAGGCGTACTTCTCGCGCTGACGATACTCGCGGTTGGCGTTTAGCGACATAAACGTTAGGAAGATGCTGAAGAAGCACATAAACGCTATGGCGATGAAGTAGCGGTGGTAGGGGCGTGAGTTATCGGGAAGGATGCGGCCTGTGGTAATCATCGTCCAAGGGCTCATATTCTCGCTATGATGCTCCTCACTCTCCTCATCTGTGAAGGGAATCTCGCTATCCTCCGCTCTGGCCTCTCTATTGAACTGCTCCTCTTTATCGTAGTGCGCCCAGGGACTATTATCGTCGTTGTTGCGCTCCTCCGAG
>RHMF01000645.1_pt1 | contig 15069 bp, 12 predicted proteins | sample 5365151 | NCBI WGS metagenome assembly RHMF01 (sample SAMN10266501, study PRJNA497801) | feces metagenome | isolation source: feces | host: Bos taurus | place: China: Prairie of Fairy Mountain | collected 2017-08-14 | reverse complement strand
CCGCTACAACCTCCTTACCTTGCTGCGTTCCCGCCCTGGGGAGATTCAGAGGGAGCTGGTCGTACAAGACTTACCCGACTGCAAAAGTACTACTTTTTTGATTACTGACAAACTTTTTCTTGAAAAATTTAGTAACTTTGTAGTCTATATCACATAAAAAGAAGACTTATTTGACTATGAATCAATTAAAATCAGGAGCAGTCTTATCTTACTTAACACTTATTCTAAATAGTGTTATAGCCTTGCTTTACACTCCTTTTATGACCTTAAAACTCGGTCAAAGCGAGTATGGTCTTTATTCTTTGGTAGCCTCTATCATAAGCGTGCTTACCGTAATGGACCTTGGATTTGGCAATGCCGTCATTCGCTATACGGCAAAGTATAGAGCCGAAAACAAACAAGAGGAAATCAATAAGATGTTTGGAATGTTCTTTGTGATATTCTCTCTAATTGCCTTGATAACACTTGGAATTGGAGCTGTGCTTTATTATAATTTAGACACTATTTTCTCTCAAAATATGAGCGAAAGCGAGCTTGGAAAGCTAAGAATAATGTTCCTACTTCTTATCTTCAACCTTGCTTTTACCTTTATAATGAGTATTTATCGCTCTGCAATAGTTGCATACGAAAGATTTGTATTTCAAAAACTTATAAACCTAATTAGAATCATTCTAAACCCAATAGTAATGATTGTCCTCCTCTCCTATGGTCACAAAGCAATTACTATGGTCGTTGTGCAAACAATCTTTAACGTGCTAACACTTCTTTTAGATTACTATTACTGCAAACGCAAACTAAACATAAAACTACAATTCGCTAAATTGGATTTCAAATTCCTTAAAGAAGTAAGCGTTTACTCCTTTTGGGTATTCTTAAACGTAATAATGGATAGAATTTATTGGAGTATGGGACAAAGCGTTGTAGGAATTTATTGTGGAGCAAAGCTTGTAGCAGTCTATGGCATAGCAATACAAATACAACAAATGTATATGTCTTTCTCAACAGCTATTTCGGGAATACTACTTCCAAGAATAACCTCACTTACAACTCAAAAAAATAGCGACAAACTAATCTCTGATTTATTCATTAAAACAGGTAGATTGCAATTCATAATAATGAGTTTCATACTTTCGGGCTTTATAGTCTTTGGACGAGAGTTCATCAACCTATGGGTAGGAAAAGAATATGATTTAGCATACTTTATTTGCGTATTATTCTTTGTCCCACTACTTATACCACTAATTCAAAACGTAGGAATAAGCGTGCTTCAAGCCAAAAACAAAATGAAATTCAGAAGCCTTTTATATGTAGCAATATCACTTCTTAGCCTTGTAGCAAGTCTTCCACTTACAAAACACTATGGAGTAATAGGTTGCGCTACAACAACAGCCATTGCACTCTTTATAGGACACGTTCTTATTATGAATATATATTACCATAAGAAAATAAACATCAATATGATAGCCTTTTGGAAAGAGATAATCAAAATGTCTATTGCCCCTATCCTATTCTCAACACTTTCATTCTTTGCAATAAAACAAATCAACATAAACCAATGGACACAATGGCTAATATGCGTTTGTATATTTAGCATACTATATTGTCTAATCTTTTGGCTAACATCAATGAATAGATACGAAAAAGACCTTGTAAAAGGCATGATTCTAAAAATTAAAACAAGAAAATAAACCCACTATGTGCGTATTAAATAGAGTAAGAAAACAAGACTGCTGTGGCTGTGGAGCCTGCGTAAACATTTGCCCAAAACAAAGCCTTGAACTAAAAGAAGATAAAGAAGGCTTCCTACAAGTAAAACTCGCACAAAACAACTGCATACAATGTGGAATATGCGAAAAAGCATGCCCTGTAATCAACTCACCAGAAGAAAAAGAAAAAGAAATCAAAGCCTTTGCCGTAAGAAACACAGACCAAGAACAAAGACTACAATCCTCCTCGGGAGGAGTCTTTTCAGCACTTGCACAAAAGGTGCTTGAAGAAGGAGGCGTTGTATGTGCAGCAAGATTTGACAAAGACTTTTCCATAATACACGACATTTGCCAAACAAAAGAAGAACTCTCACAATACATAGGCTCAAAATATGTACAATCCGATTTAAGAGATTGCTTTAAAAAGATAAAAGACTATCTAAACAACGACACCAAATTACTATTTGTAGGCACACCTTGTCAAGTAATGGCCTTGAAACTCTACCTTAAAAAAGAATACGAAAACCTTCTATCAATAGAAATAGTATGCCATGGAGTCTCCTCCCCATTAGCATGGAGAAAATACCTTTTAGAAATATGCAAAAGAAAACACATAGGATTAGAAGACATAAAGCATATATCATTTAGAAATAAAGACAAATCATGGAGAGTATTCAATCTAAAGATAGAAGGCAAGAAAAAGACCATACTAAAAGAAAACCTATACGATAACCCATTCCTAAGAGGTTTTTTAAGAAACCTGTTCCTAAGACAAAGCTGTCACAACTGCCCTGCAAAGAACTTCAAATCCAATGCCGACCTTAGTCTTGCAGACTATTGGGGTATTGATAGATTTCACCCAGAAATGGACGACAACAAAGGAGTTAGTGCAGTGCTATGCTATAATGAAAAAATAAATCTTGAAGAAATCTCAAAAAAACAAAGAAAAATCGGAGAAAAACAAAGAAAAAATGAAATAAAACAAAGAAAAAATGAAACGATTCTTGAAATAAAAACAACGAATCTTGAAAACATTTTAGCGAACAACTCAGCCCTACTCCACAGCGTAAAAGCTCACAAAGACAGAGCGCAATTCTTTGAAGAATTACAAACACAAGACATAGTTCCATTATTGAATAAATACGTAGGCGAAGCAAAAACGGACAAAATAAAACGCAAAACAAGATTTCTATTATCGGACATCAAATCCATGATACTAAAAAAGGGAGGTTTTTAATGCCTCCCTTTCTTTTATTTATTTAACTATCTTCATTTCTTTTATCAGGTTGGTTGCTCCTGCGTATTTGTCTATGATGAATAGTACGTAACGTATATCTACTGAGATACATCTTTGTAGGTCTGGGTTGAAGGCTATGTTTCCGCTCATTGCTTCCCAGTTTCCGTCAAATGCTATTCCGACTAATTCGCCTTTGGCATTGATTGTTGGTGAGCCTGAGTTTCCTCCTGTGATATCAAGGTCTGCTATGAAGGCTACTGGTACGCTTCCGTTTTCTGCATATTGTCCGTAGTCTTTTGTTTCATAAAGAAGTCTTAGTTTTGATGGCACTGTGAATTCCCAAGAAGAGTTGTCTTCTTTTGCCATTACTCCGTCAAGGTATGTGATGTATTTGTATTGGATTCCGTCTTTTGGTTCGTATGGACGTACTGTTCCGTATGTGTAACGTATTGTTAGGTTTGCGTTTGGTGCAAAGTGACGGTCTTTATCCATTTCCATAACTCCTTTTACGAATAAACGGTTTGCTTTGTTAAGTGATTCTCTTTCTGCTTTTACTGTTGCAAGTTTTTCGTTTAGGTTGTTTATGAATTGGTATGTTAATATGTAGGCTGGGTCGTTTATGATTTGTGTTACATCAAGGTTGTCTAATAGTTTTGTTAGGCTTTCTTGATTTACTAATAATGATTGTTTGAAGATGTCGTTTGCTATTTGTTTGAAGTCATATCCGTTTGCAAAGGCGCTTGATAGGAATTCTGGTGATTGGTGTAGGATTGGAACGTTACGGAAGAATACGTCAAGTCCTGCTGCAAATAGTTTTTCTTCTGTGATTATGTTGTAATCTTTAAAGATTTCAGCAAATTTCACTTTTAATTCTTTTGCTATTTGTTTTGCTTTTTCTGATTTTCCGTTTTTGTTTAGTTCTTCTTCAAGTGGTCTTAGTTGTCTTGCTATTGAGAATACTGATGAGCCTCTTAGGATTGCTTCATTTGTATATACTCTTAATAGTTCATATTGTCCTGTTGTTTGGTATGCTGTTTTTAGGTTGTTTAATACGTCTCCGTATTCTGCTTTGCGTGAAGGGTCTTTTTCAATCCATTGTGCAAAACGGTTTTCTAAGGCTTGTTTTGTGCTTTTTACGTCAAGGTTTTTCAAGCATGTTGTTTGTCCTTGGTAGAATTTCCAATAGTTAGATAGTGATGCAAATTTGCTTGCGTATTGTATTCTCACTCTTGGTTCTTGTAACATATCTGCTTGCATCACATTTCTTAATGCTGTTCTTGCTGTTACTACTGAAGGGTTGTAAGTGTCTATTGCTTGTTCTACTCCAAATGATGTTAGGAAACGGTCTGTTGTTCCTGGGTATCCTATTATCATTACAAAGTCGTTTTCTTTTACTCCTTTTAATGAGATTGGTAGGTAGTGTTTTGGTTTTAATGGAACATTGTCTTTTGAGTATTTTGCTGGTTTTCCGTTCTTGTCTGCATATACTCTAAATACTGAGAAGTCGCCTGTGTGTCTTGGCCACATCCAGTTGTCTGTGTCTGCTCCAAATTTTCCGATTGATGATGGTGGTGCTCCTACTAAACGTACGTCTTCATAGATTTCATATACAAATAATATGTATTGATTTCCGTTGAACATTGTAGATACTTCTGCTGTGTAGGTTGTTCCTTTTTCTGTTTCTTCTTTTATTTTCTTTGAGTTTGCTCTTACTATTTTTGCTCTTTCTATTTCAGATGTTTGGTTTGTAACTCCTTTTAATACTTGGTCTGTTACGTCTTCCATTCTGATGAAGAATTTTGCTGTAAGGCCTGGGTTTGGAAGTTCTTCACTTTGGTTGTATGCCCAGAATCCGTTGCTAAGGTAGTCGTGTTCTACTGTTGAGTGTTGTTGGATTTGTGGGTAACCGCAGTGGTGGTTGGTAAGTATCAATCCTTGGTCTGAAACGATTTCTCCTGTACATCCTCTACCAAATTGAATGATAGCGTCTTTTAATGAAGCGTTGTTGATGTCATAGATTTGTTTTGAGGTAAGTTTCAAACCTTTCTTTTTCATTTCTTTGTATGTTTGCTTGTCTATAGACATTAGCATCCACATACCTTCGTCTGCTTTAACGATTGGCGAGAAAGCAAACATTGCAATCAGTAATAATGATGTAAGTTTTTTCATGTCTTATTTTATTTTTTGTTTATTTTATACATAATAGGTATTTGGTGTTTCTAACACTTGATATGCAAAAGTTGGACAATTGCATCTTTTCTTTCTTACTTTTTTCATTTGTGTGCCTCTTGTACTTGTGGCACATGAAAGACATAGCATTGATACTAATACTACGATTAGGCTTATTGTTCTTATTCGCATAATATTATTTGTTGTGTTTGTGTTGCGTTTTCGTTTGTTATTTTCACTGTGTAAACTCCTTTTGGTAGGTGGTTTAGTGAGATTGTTTCTGATGCTGTGATTATTTGAGAGTGAAGCATACGTCCTGTTTGGTCGTAGATTTCTATTTGTGCTTGGTTTGAGTTTTGTAGTGTGATATTGATTTTATCTTTTGTTGGGTTTGGATAGATGTTTGCTATTGTTTGATTTTTTATTTGTTGTAGTGATGATGAGTTATAGTCTATTCCGTCTATGTAATTAACGCCTGAGTCTGTTGGGTCTAACCATGGTTGTAGTTTTCTTGCGTTTGCATTTCCGTTTGAGGCCCAAGAGTAAGAGATTTTTCCGTATAAGTCATATTTATAGCTTACTGGTGCATCACAGCTTGAGGCTCCTCCTGTAAGTGTTCCTATGATTCTTCCATCTGTATTAAAGATTGCTGAGCCTGATGAGCCGCCTTCCATTATTCCCCATCCGTTTTCTGTTTCTGCCCAATCTACATACCAGTGTGTTGCATTGCTTGAGCCGTATGAGGAGCTTTGAATGCGTGTTGTGAAGGTTGATATCTTTTTAACGTCTCCGCTTGGGTGGTGTATTCCTACTCCATTGTTTACTGCTGTGTTGCGTTTGTCCCATCCACACCAGTAAGGTGCGTAGGTTGTTGGTATGTCTTCGTTTAGTTCAAATAAAGCAAAGTCACTTCCGTTTGAGCCGTATGTGTTGTCGTATGCTTTTACGCTTGTTCCTGTTATGGATTTTGAACGGCTTGGTTCTGCATTTGTTACTATGCAACCATTGTTTTCATATCTAAAGTAGAATACGAATTGGTTGTAATAGCTGTTTGATACTACGTCTTCTATGCAGTGTGCTGCACTTAAAACGTATGGTTTGAAGTCGTAGTTTGTGTTGTTTACAAGTGTTCCTGTACACCAACCTATGTATTGGCTACTCATTCTTACTTGAATACGGCAAACCCCTTTTTGTTGTTGGCGATAGTTGTCTCCTTCTGAGCAATTAACGTTTACGTTGCAATCTCCTGATGAACGGTATTCTGATGATAGTTTTGTGATTCCTCTGTAGGCATATCCTATTTCTGTAAGTTCTATTTGAGCTTGTTGTGTTTCGTTGCTTGCTTGGAAGTATTCTATTATGATTTTATCTCCTTCTATATATTCTGTTGCAAAGCTATTGCTTTCGTTGTTGTTTCTGTGTGTGAAAGCTCCTAAGATTTTTGTTTTTTCTGGGTTATAAATAAATAGCTTTCCTGAACGTGGAAGGTTAAAGTTATCTGAATAGAAGATTAATGCTTCTGCATCTTTTGATTCTACTGATAATGTCCATATTGTTCCTTCTGCTGTTGTTGTCTTTTCTGCTATATCAAAGAAGTTTTTGTAGATTGGAAGTATTACTCCAAATCTCATCATTTTGTTTTGCAAATCGTTTACTTCGTCTTCTGCTATTACTTGTGTTAAGTCTGGTTGTTCTAATTTTAATGTTTTAATTGCTTGGTGATTAAAACCGTCTATTTTAAAGCTACAAGGGTTTTCGTTTGTGCTTACTTGTGCATAGACTCCTAGGCTCATAATTAGAGCTAAAATAATTAGGACTGTTCTTTTCATTTTTTTGTATTTGTTTGTTTTAATATATCTTTATGTATGGCTATTATTTGTGGTAATAGCATTGTTTTATCGTCGTGTTTTATATTGTAATGAGATAATTCTTCTCTTTTTTCTATGGGAAATTGATTGTTTATGCGTTCTGTGATTCTTTCCCTACTTAATTTATCTCTTTCTTGAACTCTGCGTATTGCTACCTCGATTGGTGTGGATATGTTTATTATGCAATCGAAATGATTTTGCCAATTAGATTCAAAGATTATGGCTGATTCTAATATGGTATAAGGGGTTGTTTGTTTGCTTTGCCAAAGGGTATAAAGTTCTAAAACTTTTGGGTGTATTAATGCGTTTAGTTGTTTTAGAGCCTCTGGGTTATTAAAGACTATATTGGCAAGTTTTTGATTTTGGAGTTGATTGTTTTCTACTACTTCTTCTCCAAAAGTTTGTGATATTTGTTGTAGGAATATTGGGTCTTGATAGAGCTTTTTTGCTTCTGTGTCTGTGTAAAATATTGGTACGCCAAAGCTTTGAAACACCTTAGATATTAAAGTCTTTCCGCTTCCTATTCCTCCTGTTAATCCTACTGAAAACATATTAAATAAAGAAAGGACTACACAACAATAAGGTAGTCCTTTTTATTTTTCTCGCTTATATATTAATTATAAGTTTGATGCTAAATCAGAACCTGCTTTGAATTTAACAACTTTTTTTGCAGGTACGTTTACCATTTCACCTGTTGCAGGGTTTTTAGCAACTCTTGCAGGTCTTTCTTGTACATTAAATGTACCAAATCCTAAGAAAGATACTTTTTCTCCTGCTTTTAAATAATCGCCTGTTATTCCCAAAAATGCATCGTATGCTTTTTGTGCATCAACTTTTGACATTCCAGCTCTTTCAGCAAGTTTGTCTGTAAATTCTTTTTTTGTCATATTAATTTCTTTTTAAGTTGTTGATTATCTTTGTTGCAAATGTAGTATTTTTTGACTAATCTGCAAATTTTTTACCTATTTTTTTTATATGTTTTGCAAAGGATTGGTAAACTTTAAGCCCTTTATAAGTTCTGAAGATAGCATTCTCTTCTTGCCACTTAATTGTAAATCAAGTAATTGAATGTATCCATCTTTACAATTTACCCTTATAGTGTTTTTGTCTTGTATTTTCAACTCTCCTATTTGATTTTGAGAGCTTTTTTCTTCTATGAATTTGGCTTTGAATATCTTAAATTGATAGATTTTTTCATCACTCGGGTCTTTGAAACTACTCATAGCTGCTGGGTAAGGACTCATTCCTCTAATTAGATTTATGATTGTTTTTCCATCCATATCCCATTTGATTTGGGTCGTTTCTTTAAAGATTTTAGGGGCTGGTTTTAATTCTCCTTCTACTTTTTGTGCTGTGGTTTGATAATTTGGTGTAAGCAGTTTTTCTATTGTCTTTTCTATTAAAGGAAAGGCTGTGTACATCATCTCATCGTGTAAATCTCCTGCTGTGGTTTCTTCTCCTATCTCTATTGTTTGTTGTAATAGGATTTCGCCTTCATCGGTTTTTTCATTCAAAAGAAATGTTGTCATTCCTGTTTGACTTTCTCCATTGATGATTGCCCAATTTATAGGAGCGGCTCCTCTGTATTGTGGTAATAAAGAGGTGTGAAGATTGAAGGTTCCATATTTTGCAATGCTATATATGCTTTTTGGAATCATACGATATGCTAATACAACTTGTATATCTGGTTGAAGGGCTGTGATTTGTTCAATGAATTCAGGTGTGTTTAGCTTTTCTGGTTGAAACAATGGTAAATTGTTATCAAGCGCATATTGCTTTACAGCAGAATAATTTATCTTTTGTCCCCTGCCCGATGGTTTGTCGGGCTGGGTAACAACTGCTATTATATTATAGTTATTTTTATGTAATTGTTCTAATTGATAGGCTGCTATCTCTGGTGTGCCATAAAAGATTATCTTCTTGGTCTTCATAGTGCCGCCATTTTAAGTGCTGTGATGGCTGCTTCAACACCTTTGTTTCCGTGTTTTCCTCCGCTTCTGTCTATTGCTTGTTGAAGGTCGTTTGTTGTTAATACTCCAAAAATGATTGGCACTTCTTGTTTCAATCCAAGTTGCATTATACCATTTGAAACTGCATCACAAATAAAATCAAAGTGACGTGTTTCGCCTTGAATTACGCAACCTAAACAAATGATTGCACTAAATCTTCTGTTTTTTTCTAATAATTTTGCTGCACCAAAAGGTAATTCAAAACTTCCTGGTACATGTATGATATCGATGTCTTTTTCATCTACCTCATACTGCAAAAGTGTGCTTAATGCACCTTCTAATAAGTTGTCGGTTACTTGGTTGTTCCATTCTGAAACTACTACTCCGAAAATTTTGTTTTCCCCCGAGGGAACTTCGTCTTGATTATAAGACGAAAGGTTTTTTAATGCTGTTGACATAATTTTTATTTTATTCTTATTTTGGTTTGTTCTTTTATAACTGTTGTTTTGATTTGTGGATTTAGCTTTTGCAATTCTTCTACCTTTAGATTAAAGCGCTTGGCTATGTCTTTTAGCTTCTCTCCTTTTTTAGCTACTATGAATTGCTGACCTGCTTTGTTTGATTTGTTTTCTTGTTGTGCTTTTACATTATATTGTGGAATTTCTCCCGCTTTTATCTTTTTTCTTTCTTTTGCAATAAGGCTTGATGGGCTTATGTAAGGCTTTCCCTCAAAGCATTGATTAACCTTTGAAAGCTTACTTTTTTGTTCTTTCTTATTGGCTTTTTGTTGTGAGGATTCTACTCCAAAATAACTCTTATCTATTCTTACAAAAGAGGTTTTTATACTATAGGTTTCTAAGTCAAATATCCATTCCGGGTCAAAGCAAGCATACATTAATCTACATTCAAAGTGAAGGTGTGGACCTGTACTTCTTCCTGTATTGCCTCCTAATCCTATAACATCTCCTGCTTTAACCTCTTGTCCAACTTTTACATTTATCTTTGAAAGGTGTCCATAAAGGGTTTCAAGATTGTTATAGTGACGTATTACTATGCAGTTTCCATAACCTCCATTGTATTTTGCTAATCTTACAACTCCATCAAAGGCTGCATGAATAGGGTCTCCTACTTTAAGGGCTATATCAATTCCTGAATGTGGTCTTCCCCATCTCCATCCGTATGAAGAGCTTTTGATTTTCTTGATTGGAAAACAAAAGTTTTGTCCTTTATCAGGGTTGATTAATCTTATCACAACTTCATCAGGCACGTCTTTAAATGAAAAGTTTGGCACTTTTACTCTTTCAGTGTACCATGTGCTTTCGTAAAGGGTTGATGATGGAACTTTTGCATCAGAGGATTTATATGTAGTTTTTACTTTGCTTTTTGCATCATTGGTTTTGCTTAAATCTAATTTTGCTTCCGTAGTGTCAATAGCGGTAGATTTAAGTGTAGGTTTTATAGTATGTACATAATAAAGTGAGTCTGCAAATCTTCTTGCTGCAGACTTTTCTTCGCTTTTGCTTGGAGATTGAGCAAAAGCAAGGCTTGTATTTAATAGTATTATAGAGTAAATGATTAGTCTTATATATTTCATTTATCTTTGTTTTCTTTTAGTAGAGGTTTCAATTCCTAATTGTTGTCTGTATTTTGATACCGTACGTCTTGAAAGGTCTATGCCTTCTTTTTGTAAGTGTTCAAGTATTTCTTGGTCTGTAAGTGGATTAGCTTTGTCTTCGTTTTCTATTAGTTCTATGATAATATTGCGTATTGTATCGGTAGAGATTTGTTCTCCTGAAAGTGTTTCTATAGATTTTGTAAATAGTTTCTTTATTTTAAAAGTTCCAAAGTGAGTTTGTATGTATTTATCATTAGCAATTCTTGAAATGGTAGATTCCGAATAGTCGGTTAGTTTCTTTATATCTTCATATTTCATTGGACGTAATTGCATCACATCTCCATCTTGAAAGTAATTTTCTTGATATTTAACGATGTGTTGCATAAAGTTATTTAGTGTTTGTGAGCGATTGTTGTATGCGTCAATGAAAAGCTGAGTTGATGTAATTTTTTCTTGAAGAAATTTTATTGTTTCTTCGTTTTGTTTATTTCTTTTCAAGTTTCCTAAAAGCGATTTAAGGTCTTGACTTATGCTTAGTTTTTTACTGCTTTGTCTATTTAGTTTGTATTTGATTTTACCATTATCGTTCCAAAGCAATATATCGGGTGTTATGTATTGTTCTTTCTCTAAAGATGTGTCAATATAACCCGGTGATAGGTTAAGGCCTTGTATAAGATGCAATGCAGAGTTTAAATCTTCTTCACTGCAATTTAATCTTTGGAAAAGATGTTTTGTGTGATTGCTATAAAAGTCCTCCCAATATTGTTCTATAATTTGCTCTGATAGTTGAACTATTTTATCTTTTTTGTCTTTTCTTTGTAGTTGTAAAAGCAGACATTCTTGATGTGTTCTTGCTGCTATGCCCGCTGGTTCAAAGCTTTGTATAAGTTTAAGGACTTTTTCTACAAGCGATAGGTCTAAATCCTCGTATGTATCAAAGTAAATATCGTCAATTATGGCACTTAGACTACGCGACAAATAGCCTTTTTCATCTAAATTACCAATGATATTCTCCCCTATTTTATATTCCTTTTCGGTGATATTACTCAAACGTAATTGATTCATTAAATCCTCTGCAAGAGTTTCTGTTGATGGAATATTATTATTGATTTGGTCTTTGTCAAATTCGCTTGAGCTATTCCATAGTTTTGTATAGCTACTTATTTGCGTATTATCCTCTATTTCTTCAAGATAAGGATTGTTTTCTTTCTCCTTTTCTATTCGGTCATTGAGCTCATCAACAGACAATTCAAGCAATTCCCCACTAAGTTTTTGTAGTGGGGAGAGAGCTTGTCTTTGTATTTGTTTAAGTTTCGTCTGTGACTTTGCCACTTATTTTTTTAGTAGTTTGCGTTTTTAGGATAACGAGGGAATGGAATTACGTCTCTGATATTGCTCATTCCTGTTACGAATAACAATAATCTTTCGAATCCTAAACCAAATCCTGAGTGTGGTGCTGAACCAAAGCGTCTTGTGTCAAGATACCAATCCATATCTTTTGCTTCAATTCCTACCTCTGCCATTCTTTCAAGAAGTTTATCCATGTTTTCTTCTCTTTGAGAACCACCGATTATTTCTCCAATCAATGGGAAAAGAACGTCCATACCTCTTACAGTCTTTCCATCATCGTTTTGTTTCATATAGAAAGCTTTGATTTCTTTTGGATAGTCTGTTAAGATAACAGGTGATTTGAAGTGTTTTTCAACAAGATATCTTTCGTGTTCACTTTGTAAATCAACTCCCCAATGAATAGGGAATTCAAATTTTTGTTTTGCTTGGCTTAATATATCTATTGCTTCTGTGTATGTAAGTCTTACGAAATTGTTATCTACAACAAAACGTAGTCTTTCGATAAGTTCTTTATCATACATTGATTGTAAGAATTCTAAATCGTCTTGGCAGTTATCTAAAGCATATTGTACAAGATATTTAATGAAATCTTCTGCCAAATCCATATTGTCTTCTATTTCAAAGAATGCCATTTCTGGTTCTATCATCCAAAACTCTGAAAGGTGACGTGGAGTATTTGAGTTTTCAGCTCTGAATGTTGGTCCAAAAGTATAGATTTTTCCAAGACTCATTGCTCCTAATTCTCCTTCTAATTGTCCACTAACTGTAAGTGAAGTGTGTTTTCCATAGAAGTCTTGTGTGTAATCTATCTTTCCTTCTTCATTGCGTGGAGGATTTTCCATATCAAGTGTTGTTACTTGGAACATTTCCCCTGCTCCTTCGCAGTCACTTGCAGTAATTAATGGTGAATGCCAATAAAAGAATCCTCTATCGTTGAAATATTTGTGTATAGCATACGCCATAGCGTGACGAACTCTAAATACTGCAGAGAAAGTATTTGTTCTTGGACGTAAGTGTGCTATTTCTCTTAAGAACTCTAATGTGTGTCCTTTCTTTTGTAATGGGTATTTTTCTACATCTGCTTCACCATATATCTCTATTGTGTTTGCTTGAATTTCTACACTTTGTCCTTTACCCATTGATTCTACTAATAATCCTTCTACTTTTAAGCAAGCTCCTGTAGTAATTCGCTTTAGTTGGTCTTCTGTAAATTTCTCTACATCAGCAACTACTTGTATATTTTTTATTGTACTACCATCGTTTAATGCTATAAAAGCTACACTCTTATTTCCTCTCTTTGTTCTAACCCAACCTTTTACACATATTTCTTGTCCTATTGTTTCTTTGATTGAGTCTTTGAATAAGTCTATTATCTCAATTCTTCTTATCTTTTCCATTATATTTTGTTATTATTTTTTATAAATATTCATTTCCTTTTTCAACTTCAACATCTGTTACGAATTGTTTGATTCTTTGCTCTTCGCTCTTTTTGCATATCATCAAAATATCATCAGAATCAACTATTATGTAATCATCTAATCCTTGCAATATTACTAATTTATCTTTTGGAGTATTGATTAAACAATTACTAACCTCGTATGTCATTACATTCTTTCCTACAAAAGAATTTGCTGCTTCATCTTTCTCTCTTTGTTCATAAAGAGCATTCCATGTTCCTATATCACTCCAACCAAATGAGGAAGGAATAACATATACATTAGATGCTTTTTCCATAACACCATAGTCTATTGAAATAGAAGGACAAGCAGAATAAGTAACATCTATAAATCCCTCTTCTTCCTCTGTGTTATAGAATTCTTTACCTTGGTCAAACAATTCGTATATTTCAGAAAGATATTCCTGCATTGCTTTTTCAATACTCTTTAAAGACCAAATAAAAATACCCGCATTCCATAAGAAATCTCCACTCTTAATGAATTGCAATGCCATCTCATATTCAGGCTTTTCAGTAAAAAGCTTTACTTTCTTTACCTCGTCTGATAGTTTTTCTCTATCTGTGTATTGTATATAACCAAAACCTGTATTAGGATAAGTAGGCTCTATTCCAAGTGTTATCAAAACATCATTGTTTTCTACCATAGAAAAACCTAATTCAATTTTGTTTATAAACTCTTCTTGATTAAGAATTAAATGGTCACTTGGTGCTACAACTACTTTTGCATTAGGATTTTTTTGTTTGATTTTTGCATTAGCGTATGCAATACATGGAGCAGTATTTCTTCTTAATGGTTCTGTAATAACACATTCAGGATCTATCATTGGGAGTTGTTCTAAAACAAGGTCTTTATAGATTCTGCTTGTTACTACATATATATTTCCTTTTGGACAAATGGTTTCAAAACGTTTAAAAGTCATTTGCAAAAGAGTTTCGCCCACACCCAAAATATCAATAAATTGCTTAGGGCACTGCACTCTGCTTAATGGCCAAAAACGGCTTCCTATTCCACCAGCCATTATTATACAATAATTGTTCTCGTTTATCATATATATTTATGAATAAAATAGCTTTCAGTTTATAAACTTGCAAAATTAATGATTATTTTAAGAATAACACAATTTTTTTACTAATTTGCGTTATATAAAAAAAGGATAAAATATGAAAAGATTAAAAATTTGTTTTTTGAGCCTTATTCTTGTGTTATGTGCAACATTGGACTTAAAGGCACAATATATAGATTTTACAGAAGCAGCAGAAAAGGCATTAAAATCCTCTGTCTATGTAGAACGTTTAAATAACAATAAATTTTCAAATTTATTTAAAAGTGAAAAAACACAGAAAAAGGTTACTTCTTTTGGTTCGGGTGTAATAATCAAAGAAGATGGATACATAGTAACAAATTGTCATGTTATTAAAGACTCTACAAGAGAAATAAAAGTAACACTTTATGACAATAGAAGTTTTAAAGCTCGCTTTGTTGGAACTAATAAAGACTTAGACCTTACGGTTTTAAAAATAGAGGCAGATAGTCTTACTCCTATAAAATTCGGAAATAGCAATAAAATCAAAGTTGGTGAATGGGTTTTAGCAATTGGCAATCCTTATCAAATAAAATTTACTGCAACAGCAGGTATAATTTCTGGAATATCTCGCAATATAAAGAATTTTAATCTATTAGGCGTACCTTATTTAGATTGTCTTATACAGCATGACGCT